>Ga0134100_1000213_pt1 | contig 71970 bp, 56 predicted proteins | sample 11_taG_2_FD_94444 | JGI IMG/M metagenome (GOLD analysis project Ga0134100, IMG submission 94444) | Switchgrass degrading microbial communities from high solid loading bioreactors in New Hampshire, USA - 11_42_5_180_A3 metaG | ecosystem: Engineered > Bioreactor > Semi-continuous > Anaerobic >...
GACCTCCTTTCTTTGTGGTTTTCGTCAGAGGTCTCTCTTCTTTATTTCACTTCTCTCTTCCTTCTATCCGTCTCATCGCTTCCGCCCCAACTTGCCTTCACCCGGATCTACTTTACACTAAGCCTGGCCCCTTGTGGATTAACAATGGCCAGCCTCAAAACAACTAGGGAGGAACACGAGAACCGCAGGAAAACAACATTACAGAACGCCGGAGCCCTTAGAAGATCTCGTCGAGTTCAACCCGTAAGCCGTTCAGCATCGGTATCGTTGCGAAGCATTTGATACTGTGGGAAGTCCCATTGCCCGAAATACTATTATAGGCCAGTGTAGACTAGATTTACCCGTAGTGTCTCTTTCTGTGACAATTCGGGCATAGTGCTATCACGTTATCAGGAACATCCTCCCCTCCATTAGCCAAAGACACCACATGGTGAACTTCCAGATAGGGCTCCCCTATGTTCTTGGTGACGAATGGAGCAGGTCGACCGCAATCCTGACAAATCCCCCTGGCTCTTCGTCTGGCGAATTCAGCAACATAGGGGTTTCTGATATACCTGGTCGTCGTAACATCGACCAAACGTCTATCTCTGACTGACTCTGCTATGCGCCTTTGCAGGTCCGAATCAGACAACTGTCTGGCAACCCTCTCTGCAAGCTCGGTCTCTCGGTAATACTCCTCATCGGTCACTCTGTACTTAGGCTTCGGAATCCGTCTCTGAAGAACGAAAGACATATAATCTATCATCCCGTCCGAATGAGCATTTCTCATTGCCGGCAGGAGAAGCCTCTTGCCAATTGCAACCTTTATGAACGCGTGGTTGCAATCCCTTATTCTGGACACACATTCAGGAATGCTGTCATGCTGGATAAGGCAGCCGACCGAATCTGGAACCCTCGCCAAACAATCGGGTACATCATCTAAACTCTCCGAAATTGCTTTTCGCTTTCTCGTGTACCCTAGATACTTGATCGGAAGCAACTGCAGCCCAGAAACCGATCTCAGCTTCCTCCTCAAACACAAAATCAACACTCCGCCTTTGAACACCTCAATACAGTATTCGTGGCCTGTGTTTAGTCTAATGAATTCACCATTTTTATCCAAATTCAGGTTCCAATTGGACGGTTCAAGTTGGTTTGCATAGACAATAGCATGCGCCAAGAAGTCCAAAACGGTGAGACTTTGTATAAATCCTCCTATTTACCCATCAAGGCCCATCTCTCTATGACAGGATATTGCGATTGTTTCCTTCTCTTAACAACAGCTTACCGCCACCCACGTTCTCGGTGCTTCGACAGTGCGCCCGAATAGCCCCGTCTTGTAATCCATAGTGAAATCAGCCAAGCAGATACCGTGTAGGCAATACACGGCCAGAGCAGTTTCCACGTATGGTGATCCCTTCTCAGGTCTGCTATACTAGACTTGATCTTCCACGCAGTTCCATACACTTACGGATAGCCGCAGACGGTTTCCGTCCGAGTAGCGTTTGAATGAAGTCTATGGCACAAAAAGGAGAGATCGATCTATGAACAACTTCACGTTCTCACAGCCCACGCAGATTATCTTCGGGAAGGATGTTGAAAACCAGGTCGGTCAAGAAGTGCGCAAGTACGGAACAAAGGTACTCCTGCACTACGGGGGTGGAAGCATAAAACGAACCGGCCTCTACGAACGAATCACCGCTTCCCTTAGCAATGCCGGAGTCGAGTGGAGGGAACTTGGCGGAGTCCAGCCTAACCCGCGGCTGTCGTTGGTCAGGGAAGGGATTTCTCTGTGCCGCGAGTTTGGCGCAAGTATCATTTTGGCTGTGGGCGGCGGAAGCGTGATCGACTCAGCGAAGGCCATAGCTGCCGGAGTGATGTACGACGGGGATGTCTGGGATTTCTATTTAGGCAAGGCATTCCCAGAAGAGGCGCTGCCGGTCGGCGTAGTGCTCACCATTGCTGCAGCCGGAAGTGAGGCAAGCAACGCTTCTGTCATTACTAACGAAGACGGCTGGTATAAGATCGGGTTAAGCGCTGATTGCCTGAGGCCAAAGTTTGCGCTTTGCAACCCTCAGTTGACCTGCACTGTTCCACCCTATCAGACCGCGTGCGGGATTGCAGATATCCTAGCACACATCATGGAGCGCTACTTCACTCCGCAGCGCGATGTCGATGTAAGTGACCGGATGTGCGAAGCTGTGATGATTGCTGTCATGGAAAACGCTCGGCGGGTAATGGCTGACCCAAACAGCTACGAAGCGAGAGCTGAAATCATGTGGGCTGGCACGGTCGCACACAATGACATACTGGGAGCCGGTCGGAAAGGCGATTGGTCTTCGCACAGGATCGAGCACGAGCTAAGTGCGATCTACGACATTCCTCACGGCGCCGGACTGGCGATAGTGTTTCCTGCTTGGATGAAGTATGTCTACAAGCACGACATCCCTAGGTTCAAGCAGTTCGCGCAGAGGGTATTTGGAGTTGCGGATGACTTTGGTGACGACGAAAAGATCGCTCTAGAAGGAATTGCCCGGTTGGAGAGCTTCTTCCGCGAAATCGGCCTCCCGGTTACTCTGTCTGAGGCAAACCTGCCGCATGACCGTTTCGACGAGATGGCGCAGAAATGCGCGTCTAGGTCTGCCAACGTCGGTAACTATGCAAAGCTGACTGCGGACACAGTGCGGCAGATACTCGAGTTGGCGAAGTAGGCTAGTAGGGCGAACAGAGTCGCCCGGAGAAGGGCTGCGATTAGAGTCCTAGCCCCCACGCCCACGCGCTCAAAGCCATCCGCCGAAGGCTCACAGCCGCGGCGAGAGCGTAAGGTGCGCTAAGGGCGAGAAACATCAGTGCGAATGCGAAACAGGGCCTTCCCTCGCAAGAAGGAAGGTCCTAATCGTTCCAAGACCACAAGCGTGAAACACTTCATAGCATGTGGACATCTTAGAAGTCCTTGCGTTCTACACCAGATAGCTTGCTCTCAGGGCAGAAGGGAACCACTATACTGCCGTTCAGTCCCTTTGCCTCATGCAGTTTCCTGTCCCTTCCGCTCCTCCCATTGTCGATCTCAAACTCCCATCTGCCGTTGAGGTTCAGCCACCGCTCTCTGACCATCTGAGGCCGTGGATACTCGGGCCTTGGTATAGCATCTGATTCTATGACTCAAGTCTGACCAGCTCCTTGATGTCAACTTCGCAGCCAACCAGTTGGCAAAGGCAATAAGGCGAAAGACGCTTAAGCAGATGGAATCGTGCCATCAGGGTCCCATAAGTCTTCCCACGATTTCGCACCTTTCCAGAGGAAGACCTGGCCCTTAATCAGCCGGCAGTTCTTGTCGATACCCTCTATTTCCTTCATCTCTTCATCCGTTAAGGGCTCAGTCACTGTGCACTTAATGTTGGCGAGATAGTGGTCGCGCTTGGTGGAGAACGGTATCGGCACTTGGCCGCGCTGCACTGCCCACTTGACGCAAACGACTGCGGGATGAACACCAAGTCTGTTGGCTATCTTTACGATGACGGGATCCTCGATATCAACAGTGTCTTCAGGTGTCCTGTCACGATCTGGCCGGTTTGGCGATCCTATGGGACAGAAACCGATCGGGACTATATCATTGTCTATGCAGAACTTGAACAGCTCTGGCTGCTGGAAATGTGGATGCAGCTCCATCTGATTGCAGGCGGGCTTGATCTTCGCATCTCTCAGCAGCAGTTTTAGCTTTGGAATGGTCATGTTTGAGGTGCCGATGTGTCGCACCAAACCCAGTTCTACAAGCCTCTCCATCTGACGCCACGTGGTCATGAACTCTTCGTGAATGTAGGGTCTAGCATTCGGGTCTCGATAATCAGCACTCGCTCCAGGCGGATGGGAGTTTGGGAACGGCCAGTGGACAAGATAGAGGTCCAGGTAATCAAGTTTCAGATCCTTCAGAGACTTTTTGCATGCGGGAATAACGTCCTTCTCTCCGTGCTTGTCATTCCATAGCTTAGACGTAATCCATAATTCCTCTCGCTTGACTCCACCCTTCATGGCAGCCTGTAGAGACTCACCGATCAAGTGCTCGTTTCCGTAGACTGCGGCGCAGTCAATATGCCTATAACCTACAGAAATAGCACCCTTGACGGCTTCAGCAACTTCCTCGGCAGAGTAGCGATCCGACCCAAACGTGCCAAAACCAATGGCAGGAATCGTGGCTCCGGTGAACAGAGTCCTCTTAGGCACTATGTTGGGATCGACACCATCACTTGCAATGGAAAATGAATAAGAGAGTCTCCCCATTTATACTGCAACCCCCCGGATCGCAGGATCAATCTTTCCTAATAATCCTAGCCTCAATGGGTCGCATAGTCAACAAGCATTTCTTGAAATCGAATCAAGTGAAATTAGTCAGAGCATGTGTATACGTATCAACGCTAATTATACAGAAGTCTATCGGCGTCAGGCATTCAATTTGGTTTGAAGGACTTCGATGACTACTTGAAGCCCTATTCGTCGAATCTCTCTGTGTTTACAGCCAGAACAAAGTTTACATCTCACCATCAAGTGTGGTACAATGCTGGTGAAATCGATTTCTCCGTCTGATTCCTCTGACGAAGATAGGTGTGAACAACCAAATGCCCGCAACAACTAAAGATGTAGCACGCGCTGCACAGGTGTCTGTAGCGACAGTATCTCGGTACCTGAACGGACGCAGGGTCACAGACGAGAACCGTGCAAGAATCGAGGAAGCGATTGAACGACTCGGTTTCCGGATAAATCCGATAGCAAAGACCTTAAGGACAAATCGATCCATGACTGTGGCTGTCCTGGTTCCGTCGTTGGCCAACATCTTTAGTATGAGTATCATTGAAAGCATCGAGCGCTATCTTGATGAATACGATTACAGCATCATCGTCTGTAACTCAAACGATGACATAGAGAGGGAAAAAACTAAGCTCCAGTTCGCTAAGGATAAGTGCGTCGATGGTGTTATCGTAATGCCTGTGGGCCATAGCGGCAAGCACATTGCTGAGATTCTGCGCGACGTGCCAGTGGTGCTCATAGACCGTATCGTAAAAGATATCAACGCCGATGCAGTCGTGGTTGATAACACCAATGCAGTCTACAATGCGGTAGAGCAGCTCATAATCAAAGGACACCGTCGCATCGCTATGATCGCCGGGCCTCAACACATATACACGGCCAGAGAGAGACTGGAAGGGTATAATCGGGTGATGCGCGACTACGGGCTACCTGTGGAGGACGATCTCGTTCTCTACGGCGATTACCGATCGGGCACGGGTTACAGCTTGATGAGGCAGTTGATCGAGCGGAGTGAGCGCCCTTCAGCCGTCTTCGTGTCCAACTACGAAATGACGATCGGTGCCGTTGCCTGTCTCAACGAGCTAGGAATCGAGATCCCGCAGGAGCTGTCAGTCATAGGCTTCGATCACCTCGAGCTTTCCAATCTCGTCAAACCACCACTGGCCATGATTGCGCAGCCTCGAGATGAGATCGGTCGAAAGGCTGCCGAGATACTCCTTCGGAGGATGAACGGAGACAGGACCAACTTCCCTTCGCTAGTTCGCTTAAAGACTCAGTTCATCCCCGGTTTGTCAATAGCTGAACACACTTCGAGGTGAGCCTGTGTCAAAGAGGCTACTACTAGGTATCGATATCGGCACATCAGGATGCAAGATTACTGCTTTCGATTTGGAAGGACAGGTTCTTTGCTCCTATACAGGCCCCTATCGCATTTTCCATCCGAACGCCGGCTCAGCGGAACATGACGCCAACGAGTGGTGGGAAAGAGTCTGCAACGGGGTAAAAGGACTGATCCATCAAGGGCTGCTCGACCCACGTGAAGTCATTGCTGTCGGTGTAGATGGACTGAGCTGGGTTTGTCTGCCGGTCGATCGAAACGGGAGACCCCTTCGCCGTGCAATGATATGGCTCGACCGCAGAGCGGAAGAGGAAGCTCAGTGGATGAAGGAGTGTGTTGGCGAAGAGAAGCTTGTATCCCTTGACGGAAACCCTGTAGATCCCGCATATATCGTGCCCAAAATGCTCTGGGTGAAGAAGCACGAGCCTGACGTCTACCGGAATGCCTATAAGTTCGTGCAGAGCAACTCGTTCATTGTGTACAAACTGACCGGCGTATATTCCCAGGACTATTCACAGGCATATGGATTCCATTTCTTCGATATAGCTAGAGGACGCTATGACGATGACATCGCTGACCAGCTTGGTATATCGCTGGACTTGGTGCCTCCACTGTGCCACTGTCACGATGTTGTCGGCACAGTAACGTCAAAGGCGTCCAAGGAGTGTGGATTGCCAGAAGGGATTCCGGTTGTTGCAGGAGGGTTGGACGCCGCCTGCTGTACTTTGGGGGCAGGGGCGACAAGGCCTGGGCAAACGCAGGAGCAAGGCGGCCAGGCAGGCGGAATGAGCATTGTTGTAGATAGACCTCTCGTTCACCCGAGGTTGATTCTCGGGTATCATGTCATACCAAACATGTGGCTCCTGCAGGGAGGGACAGTTGGTGGCGGAGGCACTCTCCGGTGGTTCAACGAGCAGTTAGGAGCATACGAGACACAGATCAGCACGGAACGAGGGATTAGCTCGTTCGATGTCATGAGTGAGGAAGCTGAGAGCATCGGACCCGGAAGCGATGGACTAGTCTTCCTTCCCTACATGGCTGGAGAGAGATCTCCCATCTGGGACAGCAAGGCGAGAGGTTTGCTTTTCGGGCTCTCGTATGACAAAACTAGGGCGCACATCATAAGGGCAATCATGGAAGGCGTAGGCTACTCGCTACTGCACAACCTAGAGACGGCTGAGGAAGTTGGGGCCAGAGCCGAGGTGCTGTTGAGTGTGGGCGGATCTGCCAACAGTCTGGTGTGGACCCAGATAAAGTCAGACATTACTGCCAAACCGATCCATGTACCTTTCTCAGATCACGCCACCGCTCTCGGTGCGGCTCTTCTGGCAGGAGTAGGCGCTGGAGTCTACAAGGACTTCGAGTCTGCGGTCAACCAAACTGTAAGGATACGTAGGATACACGAACCAAATCTGAAAAATCACCGGGTCTACCGAGGTTATTATCGTCTCTATCTAGATCTGTACGAAAGACTGAAGGTATGCTACGAACAACTGGATTCGCTGGTCAAGTCATCTACTAGGAGGGGTGACTCTTGAAGGCCGCCGTGCTACACGGGCAGAGAGACATACGCTATGAAGACATCGAAACCCCGAGAATCGGCGAGGACGAGGTACTGGTGAAGGTAAAGGTCACCGGTATCTGCGGATCAGACATCCCAAGGGTATTAGGCACTGCCGCTCACTACTATCCAATAGTTCTAGGACACGAGTTCTCCGGAGAAGTCGTAGAAGTGGGCCCAGCCGTCACTACCGTAAGAGTAGGTGATCGAATTGCAGGAGCTCCCCTATTGCCTTGTCACGAATGTATCGATTGCAAGCGAGGCAACTACTCCCAGTGTCACAATTATTCATTCATTGGCTCCCGTGCCCCCGGTAGCTTCGCAGAGTACGTGAAGATACCTGCTCGCAATGCAGTGAAACTGTCTGATAATATTAGCTATGAACAAGGAGCGCTGTTTGAGCCAACCACTGTCGCTCTGCACGGACTGGCAGTGATGGAGTTTAGAGGTGGTTTCGATGTGGGCATCATTGGAGCCGGCACCATTGGTCTGCTCACACTTCAGTGCGCAAGGATTCTCGGTGCAAAGCGCATCTTCGTCTTTGACATCAATGAGGAGAGGTTGAAGATAGCCAAGGAGTACAGTGCTGACTTCTGCCTCAACACCAATGATGAAAATTTTAGACAATTCGTTACAGATGCAACTAATGGCAGAGGCCTTCCCATGGTCATAGAGGCGGCAGGCGTGGAGTTCACTGAGAAACTCAGCCTTGAGCTGGCTGCAAACAAAGGCAGCGTGATGTTCATAGGCACACCGTCTACAAGCATCACTTTGGCACCCAGAGAGTTTGAGTACATAAACCGCAAGGAACTTACAGTTCGCGGCTCATGGATGTCGTACTCGGCTCCATTCCCCGGGATGGAGTGGGAGCTAGCAGCCCACTATTTCGAGAAAGGTCTGATTAGGATCGACCGCCTTATTGACCGCGTGATCCCGCTGTCAGAGATTGCAGAGGCGTTTGAAAGCCTGTCCGTTCCCGGGCAAGTGACAGGCAAGATTCTGCTGAAAGGATAGGATCGTATGGCTTTAGTGAACCCTCTTGGGTTTATCCGGGCGGCCAGGGAAAACGGAATTGCAGTCGCGGCCTTCAATGTTCACAACATGGAGACGATCCAGGCTGTTGTGGAGGGTGCGGCAGAGGAGAGAGCACCAGTTGTGGTGCAGACAACACCAGGGACCCTGAAGCACGCCGGAATCCCATTCATAGCCGCCTGTGTTAAGGTAGCGGCTGAACTGTTTGATGTTCCTGTGGCACTGCACCTAGACCACTGCCAGTCCTTTGAAACGGTGATCCAGTGCATCCGACATGGATACACCTCGGTGATGATTGATGGCTCAATGCTCTCCTATGCAGAGAATGTAGCGCTCGTCAAGAAAGTGGTAGAAGTAGCCCATAGTGTCGGAGTGGCTGTTGAAGCAGAGCTGGGCAGGGTCGGCGGTGCAGAGGACTACCTCTCAGTCGATGAGTGCCAAGCCGCTTTCACTGTTCCGGATGAAGCCAGAGACTTTGTCGAGGCTACGGGCATTGACACTCTTGCTGTAGCCATTGGCACTGCTCACGGTATATACAAGGGCGAACCGAAACTGGATTTTGAGAGGTTGTCGGCAATAAGGGCGACTGTCGATGTGCCGCTGGTCCTTCATGGTGCGTCGGGTGTTCCTGACCAGAGTATTCGAGAGGCAGTGAGACGAGGGATTAGCAAGATCAACATAGCAACTGAGCTGAAGATACCCATGGCTGAAGCTATCAAGGATTTCTTTCGCAACAATCCGAGCGAAAGCGACCCAAGGGCCTACATGGGTCAGGCTAAAGATGCGGTCAAACAAATAGTGCGCAAGAAAATTCAGCTATGCGGATGCAGCGGATTAGCCGATAGGCTGTAGACCCGGTTTGATAGCGTGAATACAAACCGTAAAACGAGCCTCCTGGCGCGACCAGGTTGTGGATTAGGCTTACTGGCGCAGACACAAACTGGAGATCGGACCTGATGATGCTAGTTGAGTGTCAATGGAGGAGCTTTTTATATGATCCTCACAGTCACACTGAACCCCAGTCTCGACAAGGTGTACATTGTCGACGACTTTGAGGTAGGCAAGGTCTTTAGACCGAAACGCATGACTGCTACTGCAGGCGGCAAAGGAGTGAACGTCTCTCGTGTAGCGGCCCTCCTGGGAGCTCCCGTTGCAGCCACAGGCCTGATAGGCGGCAGCACTGGGAACATGATCGCAAGGGACGTGGCCAGCCGCGGAATACTGGACCGGTTTGTGCGAATTGCAGAAGAGACACGCACATGCATCAATGTAGTGGACCAGAAACACGCCACCTCTACGGAGATCCTCGAGCCAGGACCAGTGGTCACTGAAGGCGAGATTCAAGCCTTCTTACGGACTTATGACGAATTGCTTGACGAGTGCGACATAGTTGCTGCCTCTGGGAGCCTGCCCAGGGGGCTGCCAATGGACTTCTACTGCGAGTTGCTTAGAAAGGCCAAGAGAAAAGGCAAAAGGTTCATCCTGGACACAAGCGGTGCGTACCTCAAGGAAGCGATCAAGGAGACTCCCTTCATGATCAAACCCAACGAGGAAGAGTTGTCGCAGGTGTCGGGCGAAACCACGTCGGACGTGCTGAGTTGTGCAAGTGTTCTGAAAAGTTTCAGGGAGCAAGGCATACACCTGCCTGTGTTGACGATGGGCAAGGATGGCTGCTTGGCAGCTCTCTCGGACGGAGTCTACCGCTTCTCCGCTCCTCCAATAGAGGTCGTGAACACTGTCGGCTCAGGAGACTCATTTGTGGCGGGCGTAGCAGTTGCTTTGAGCCGAGGCTTGGGAGAAGTCGACGCCATCACACTCGGGATGGCGTGCGGGATGGCAAACACGCAGTTCCTCGAGACCGGTATGATCTCGAGAGAGCTTGTGGATGAATTCCGATCAGCCGTCACCTTTGAGAAGATAGCCAATTACTGAGCAACCTAACACGAGCATCCGCAGATCAATACGAAGCGGGGCAGTAGGCGTGTCAGCTCTGTACGCGGGAGGGCTGCACGCAATACATAACGCAGGAGGCGGTCAAGATGTCAGAGGATTTCATCATTGAGAAAGGGCCCTTTGAACCGACACTCGAGTCGTTGAGGAAGTTTGAGTGTCCGAACTGGTTCAGGGACGCGAAGCTAGGGATATGGGCTCACTGGGGGCCCCAAAGCGTACCAATGCACGGCGACTGGTATGCTCGTCGCATTTATGAGGAAGGGAGTGACCAGTATCGTTATCACTGGCGCATCTACGGTCACCCTTCCAAGTTTGGGTACAAAGACATAGTAAAGCTGTGGAAAGCGGAGAAGTTCGATCCGGAAGCACTGATGGATCTCTATGTCAGCGCAGGTGCTAAGTACTTTGTGGCCCAGGCGGTTCATCACGATAACTTTGACAACTGGGACTCTCGCCACAACCGGTGGAACGCTGTGAAGGTGGGTCCAAAGAAGAATATAGTGCGGATGTGGGAGGAGGCAGCGAGAAAACGAGGGCTTCCCTTTGGGGTTTCAGAGCATCTGGGTGCAACGTTCTCCTGGTTCAGTGTCAACAAGGGTGCAGACAAGACTGGTCCATATGCAGGCGTTCCTTATGACGGCAACGACCCTGAGTTTGAGGACTTCTACCTACCCAATCTCGATGAGTACAGGTCGGAAAAGAGGCCGTGGTACACGGAGAATCCATGGTGGCACAAAAGATGGTTCGATCGTATCAAGGATCTCATAGATCAACACAAACCGGATCTGCTGTACTCGGATGGTGGCATACCGTTTGGCAAAGCAGGCCTTAGCATCATCGCCCACCTTTACAACACCAGTGCTAAACTTCATGGTGGCATAAGTCAAGCCGTGTACACTCAGAAAGATCGCAATCCAGAGGTGTTTACTGTAGGCGTGCTGGACATAGAGCGCGGCATGGAGCAGGAGATCTTCCCTTATCCATGGCAGACTGATACATGCGTAGGCCATTGGTTCTACAATGTTCATGCAGTGTACAAGACACCTAAACAAGTCATCGAGATGCTTGTCGATATTGTCAGCAAAAATGGGAACCTGCTATTGAACTTCCCACAGAAACCCGATGGCACCCTTGACGACGAGTGCGTTTACATTTTGAAATGTATGGCAGACTGGGTGAAAGTGAACGGTGAGGGCATCTACGGGACCAGGCCGTGGAAGGTCGCTGGAGAAGGTCCGACGAGCGGTGAAGCGGGTGCATTCAAAGAGAAAGAGCTTCAGTGGACTCCTGAGGACTTCCGTTTTACATCAAAAGAAGACAAAGTTTACGCGTTCCAGATGAAGTGGCCTGAGGATGGCAAAGCGTTGATCAAGAGCTTCTCCCTGGACAAGGCGCCGCGGGTGAACAGAGTCAAGCTGCTCGGCTTTGACGGCGATATCAAGTTTGAGCAAGGCAACTACGGTCTGTTCATTGAACTGCCCGAACACAAGACCTGTGAATACGCGCATTGCTTCCGCCTAGAACTTGCATAGGGCTGTTCTGTCACTCAGTGCTGTTCTGTTGGTGTCATGTTCGAAGGAGGAGTCGGGTGATCGCCCAGGATTGCCTGAAGGGCGATCACCTTTGCTTCCTTTTGTAGTAACATCGCTCTTGCGCTTGACATTAGAGACATACTTTAGAAAGGTGACCAATATGGGTAAACGAGTGCCGGCTTCAGAGTTACTGAGACGCCTTCAGCGTTTCCGCACTAAAATGGATGAGACCGACCCTGACTGGCGGTTGGCTGTAATTTTCAGCAAAGTCAACCAGTACTACTTCACCGGGACTATGCAGGATGGTATGTTGTTGATTCCGAGAGACGGCGAAGCAACGTACTGGGTGCGCCGCAGCTACGAACGTGCCGTGGATGAGTCCCATTTTCCAAAGATCTGCCCAATGGCGAGCTTCAGAGATGCAGCCGGCTCGGTCAAAGCACCGGGTGTTGTGCACCTCGAGACCGAAGTTGTTCCTCTCGCAATGTATCAGCGATTCCACAAGTACTTCCCGTTTGACGAAGTGAGATCACTCGACCGGCAGATTGCAGCCGTAAGAGCTGTGAAGAGCGAGTACGAGCAGTCTCTGATGAGGCGATCAGGGGAAATCCATCGCCGTGTGCTAGAGGAGAGAGTGCCCGAAGTACTGAGGGAAGGCATGAGCGAAGCGGATCTGGCCGCTGAACTGTATGCCATATTAATAGAAGAAGGGCACCACGGGTTGCTTCGGTTTGGCATGTTTGACACAGATATCGGACTGGGACAGATCGGATTCGGAGAAAGCTCACTCTACCCTACAAACTTCAACGGCCCAGGCGGCAACTACGGCATGAGCCCAGCAGTCCCATTCATCGGAAGCAGGGAGCGGAAGCTCAAAAAGGGCGATCTCGTCTTTGTCGATGTCGGGTGCGGGGTCGATGGCTACCACACAGACAAGACTATGACCTACGTGTTTGGTAAACCTCTGCCAGACGAGATCGTATCCGTACACCGGAGATGTGTGAATATCCAGTATGAGATCGCGTCCATGCTCAAACCCGGTGCTATCCCAGCCGACATCTATAGATCGGTCATAAGCAAGCTCGAGCCAGAGTTCCTCAACAACTTTATGGGATTCGGCGCGCGCAGGGTGAAGTTTCTTGGCCATGGCATTGGATTAACCGTTGACGAATTGCCCGTAATTGCTGAAGGATTCAACGATCCGCTGGAGGAGGGGATGGTCTTTGCCATCGAGCCTAAGAAAGGTGTAGCAGGTATTGGAATGGTAGGAATCGAGAACACATTTCTCGTTACCTCCGAAGGCGGGCAGAGCATCACCGGCGGTCATCCCGGGTTGATGCTGGTGTATTGAGAACTGCCGGCCGGAACCACCGCTCAGGTCTGCGTGCCTGAACTATCGGTTTGGGGAAGATGTGAGACATGGCCATAGACAGATCCTCTCCAAAAACCCGGTCGATTGGCAACGCACCATGAAGCGTCAAAGTCGCTAGCCTGAGACGAAATAGATCCCGGTTAGCTGATAGGTCTTTGTTTAGAACCACTATCGTGGGCAAGTACAGTTGCAGTGACATGATTACATCAGCAACATACTCACCCTCAAGGTGCCATGAGTAAGTTTATGTACTGTTGCGGCATCGATGTCACGTACGTGATCTGCAGCGGGCCACCATACTCTCAATCCACTCGGCATACGGTTGATATACGTGTTCAAAGACAAAAGCACAGATCTGCGGAAGCTCGTACGAGTGCATTTCCTTAATGGCAGCCTCGATGGCAGGATAGCGCTCATCAGTTGTCTTGAGCACAATGCGGTACTCCTTTTCGTTCTGCACAGCTCCATGCCAAGTGTAGAAGCTCTCGATCTCAGAGATCTGCGCGCACGCGGCCAAACCGCGCTCCACCAATGTCCGAGCAATTGACCTCGCCTCATCGATGTTATCCACAGTCGTGACAACAGCTATGCAACTCATTCGTCAAATTGCCCCCTATCGACGATGTTTGTTCTCACAACTTGATGCTCATGCTCAATTCAAGACTTCCCCACTCAACTCTAAGTGCTCTTAGAGAAGCCCGTCCGCTGCACCTCATTCCATATAATACCATGAAGCCGTCATGAACTCAAGCAGCACTACCTGCCAATTGTCATCATTTCGGTGCAGATAACTCTAGTACGCTTTCAGTACCCCTGAGAGGTTCATCTGAACGGTACCAAATTCTCTGCGCAATAAAAGAAGTCTCCGGCTGCGGCAGCCCACCGCAGGCCGGAGGCTCTTCACACACTTAAGAACCTACGCGATCGGCCTCAAAGCCTACAACTGTGCAAGCGCCGCCACTTCCTCCTCAGTCAAAGCCTCGGTAAACAAGTAAAACTCATCCATGAACCCGTCGAAGTAAGGATCTGCGAACTGCGACTTGCCCAGGTAATTTGCCATCAACACGTCCGACCCGATGTCCTTTGGTGCATGGGTGACCGGAAGCGTGGCCTTCTTCTCGCCGTTGACATAGAAGCAATACTCGGTCTCAGAGACTGTTACGGCTATGTGGTACCAGGTGTTCAGCTCAAAAGTACTGGCTGGAATGGACAGGATTGGCTCAGTAGAAGGGTCTCCTGCGTAAATGGAGAACCGGGTAGAGCCTGCAGGGTTGCCGGCGTTGAGCGTCAGATACATGAACCCTTTAGAGCCCGCAAAATCAAAGACTCTTGCCCACATCGGGTTAGAATTCAGCTTGACCCACAGTGCAACAGTCACTGTATCCAAATGTCTGACGATATTGTCAGGCAGCCTTACAAACCCATTCGTCCCCTTAAAGTGCAGTGCTCCACCCCGACGACCTTCACTGCTCCATTCGACGTCTCCTTCAAGCGTTGCGTTCTTCCCATTTCCGGAGCCGTCGGTGACTGTGGTGCCGCTGCCTTCGTCGAAGCTGTAGTAGATCAGCGGCTGTTTCTCTGCAGCCAGGGCCCCATAGCCAATAACAGAAACCATAGCAACAACAAGTAGAGAGGCAACGAGACAAGAATACAGTCGGCTCTTCATTGCTAAATCCTCCTCATTGTAAAGATTGGCTGTCCGCGTTCTCACTCTGCGTCAAGAAGCTCTCTCTTCAGCTCCTTGCCCCAGACAGCAATTCCTTCTTCAGACAAAGCGCTAAATGTCATCACGTGCGATGCTGCCGACGGATCCCATTGGCGCACAAACACGCCCTTGTACAGCGACCCGTCGATTGTCAACTCAGCAAAATAGTCGCTCTTAAGTTTCCAGGTGCCCGTCACTGCGCCTGAGATTGTCCCGTCTTCGTTGAGTGCGATTTCAACTGCTTCCTTCCTCTGTGAAGAGATATCCTTGCCGTGATTCACATAGAGGTAATCCCCAACCACCTCCTCGGCTGACACTTTCCCTGCCGTTTCATACGCATACGGCAACACCGACATTACAGGCCACCCGTCTTCGTTGAAAAAGATCTGGTGAGTCCTGACCTCGTGGTATTCCCCAGTGCGAGGGAACCGGGTATGCATGATCACAAAGTACCGGTCAGTCTCCGGATCGTGATAAGCGGAATTGTGGCCAGGCGAGACATATCCGTAGAACTCGTAGTCAGAGCGGAACAAGAAGTTTCCGACGAGCTTTGCGCCGTACGGCTCTATCGCCTTGTCATCGAAGAAACTTCCTCTCGGACCATGCGCGTCGATCATGTTCTTACCTTGGGGGTCATAGTATGGCCCATCCGGATTCTTCGACCTAGCCACCCTGATGTTGTACCCTCCGCGTGAGTCCAGCCCACCGAAACTGAGAAAGAGATAGTAGTATTTGGTAGTTGGATTGTAGAGGATGTATGGCCCTTCAATGCGGCTGTGATTGCCCCCAACCAGTTTCTTTCCATAGCCTTGGTCCGGCAACGGGAAACCTGTCTCGGGATCCATCTCCAAGATGAAAATCCCGCCGGAGTAAGAGCCATACACCATCCACAGCTTGCCTTCGGCATCAAAGAAAACGTGCGGGTCTACGACGTTCGGATGTCTTGTAGCATCGTATATGCTCCCATCCGGCGCACGCAGCCCGCCCGACTTGAGGATGATTCCGAGGTTCTTGTACGGCCCCTCTATATTGTCTGACACCGCCACTCCAAGAGCTGACAGCGGAGAATCGCCCCTGCACGCACAGTAGTACATGTAATAGCGCCCGTCAGGCAGTTGGATGACGTCAGGTGCCCACAACGTATTGGTCTGAGCCCAAGTGAAGGTTTCCTCCAATTCGGTAAAAACATTGGGGATCAGTCTGTTTCGTTCATGCACCCGGGTCTCAATTTGCTTCCAGTTCCTCAGGTCAGTTGACTTAGCGGCAGCTAGGTGAGAACCAAAGACGTAGTATGTATCGTCTGCCTTGATGATGGACGGGTCATGAACAGATGCGCTCATCAGCGGCGGCACCATCGCCTCCGTTTCCTCTTCCTGAGCTGACACTGTACCGCTCACTAGACAGAGACTCAGAACCATCAAAGCCAAGACGCCCTTTTTGAGCATCGATCTACCTCCTCATACGATGTGCAGCCACTCGCAGGCGGCCCTCACTCATCTGCACTACAGCCCGCCGTCATGTGCGAACTTGTCACCTGCTGATTCCAGATGTAGAGATCGCTCTGACGATGTAGCGGCTGGCAAACGCAAATATGATCAGGACCGGAATCGCAGCTACGAACGCGCCGGCCATAATAGTGCCTGCCTCAAACGTGCCATGGTATTCGCCCCTGATCCTAGCCAAGGCCGGTTGCAGAGGCATGAGCTTGCTGTCGGTTATGACCAACATCGGCCACAGGAGGTCATTCCACACCCCAAGGAAAGTCAAAATCGCGAGCGACACCAAAGCCGGCCTCATCAAAGGAACCACAATCTGGACTAAGAAACGCAACGGCGAGCAACCATCAATCTTCGAAGCGTCCTCCAACTCGTCCGGGATAGTCAGCATGAATTGTCTGAGCAGAAACACTCCAAAGGCCGGTCCGATTGGAGGCAAGATTATGGCCCAGAAGGTGTTAAGCAGACGTAGCCGGTCAAGAAGTAAGTACACAGGCACAATGAACATCTGCACCGGCAGTATTAGGGTGGAGACTATCAGCCAGAAAAGAATATCTCGCCCCTTGAACTTCAGCCGGGCAAACGCGTATGCTGCAGGTGTTGCTGTCACCAAGACCCCGAGCGTAACCATTGACGAGAGAAACACACTTATGAGAAACGACCTCCCGACATTCACCCCTCTCTCACTGAACAAGATTGTCTTGAAGTTCTCTAAGGTGACCTGCCTCGGGATGATTCTTGGCGGGTAAACTAGGAGCTCAGAGTTTGGCTGCAATGAAGAGAGAAACATCCACAGTATCGGGAAAAACCAGATGAACCCCAATACTAGGCCAACAATGCTCAGTAGCAGCCTTTCTCTCCTTTGCCTATTGAGACGAAACACAGCCTAAACCCCCTCTCCCAGCCAACGAGTCAAGAACTTCGCCTGTAGCACGCCGAACACAGCGATCATGATGAACATGTACCAGCTGACTGCGGCCGCACGTCCAAACATAAAATCCCTGAAGCCTGTTTCGTATAGGTAAAACGCTAAGGTCCTGGTACTTCCCGCCGGGCCTCCGCCTGTGAGAATGTATACCTGGTCAAACAGCTTGAAGGATCCAATAATCTGCAACGTGGTGATAAACAACATTCTGTTGCGCAGAAGCGGTAAAGTGATGTACCAGAACTGGTTCCACCCGTTAGCGCCGTCAACTGCAGCAGCTTCATATAGCTCGTGAGGCAAATCCTGCAGGCTGCTTAGATACAAGATAATGTTGAACCCAGCCGTCCACCATAAGGTGACAAACACTATAACCCCCATTGCCGAATCCGGGCGACTGAGCCACGCTTGCCCGGGTAGTCCGAGCGCCCTGAAGGCATGGTTAATCATGCCTGTTTGACTATCGAGCATCCAAACCCAGAGCAAGAGAACACTGCTCGAGGGGATTAGGAATGGCGAAATGATGGCATTCTGTGCGAGCTTCTTGCCTACGAAGGTCTTGTTGAGAAGCAGGGCCAATAGGAGCGGAACTACCAGTAGCAGCGGCACGCTCTCTAGAGCAAATATGAGCGTATTTTGAACTGCAGCTTTGAACCTCCGCACTCCAAGCAGTTCTATGTAGTTTTGTAGACCGACGAACACCGGATCAGACAGAAGTGACCATTCCTGAAAGCTGAGTATCAACCCGTGACAGAGCGGAATCAGGATGAACACAACAAAAAACACCATGTACGGCAGCAGGAAAAACAGGGCAGTGAGGTCGCGTCGCTTCTTCCTCGTCGCTCCCATATGCTCTCTTCCCTTCCTAGATAACTAGCTGCTCCTGAGCTTCGACTTCCCTCTGTAAAGGGGTGCTCCCACCCAGGGGCGTCTGGATCAGGTGGGAGCACCGCCTATCCTTATCTCCTAGAGAGAATGTCGTCTACTTCGTCTGCAGCACCGGCAAGGGCATCAGCAGGAGTCATTGTGCCGAGATACGCCGCATCCATGTATTCAAGCAAAACGCTCTCAATCTCAGCTAGTCTTTCGGTCTGCGGCAGGAACTGGACGTACGGCAGCTGCTTTGAAAACTCATACTGCTCGGTCAGTGCCGCGAACTCCTCGCTGTTGACGATCGAGTTCCTCACCGGCACCTGCCCAGCTTTTGCCCACTCGATCGAGTTGTCGCTCAACCACTTTACCAGAGTCATCGCGGCCTCTGTGGTCTCTGCAGACTGTTTTGGAATGCACATCAGGTGCGCGTCACCCCATACTACCCGTGACTCTCCAAGCACAGGCATTGGTGCGACCGCCCAATTGAGGCCAGGCTGCTCCTTAAACAGGTTGATCATCCATGGGCCGTTGACATGCATCGACAGCATTCCAACCCGGAAAGCCTCTTCTGGGTCCGCTGGATCCTTCGGAGCTACCTTTTCTTTGTGGATGAGATCGACGTAGAACTGCAGAGCAGATACGCCTGCTGGACTGTTGAATGCTGCTCTCTTTCCGTCGCTGCTCAGGAACGATCCGCCATTCTGGAAGAGCAGAGTGTACCACTGCCACAGAACTCTGAACGGCCATCCTCCAAAGGAGTACCAACCCCATTGGTCGATGGTACCGTCTCCATTCTTGTCGACAGTCAGTTTCCTTGCATATTCAAGGAACTCTTCTCTAGTCTGAGGCGCCCGCGGCTCTAGCCCGGCTTCGATGAGATGATCGATGTTGTAGTACAGGCCTAAGCAGAACGTGCCGAGAGGTACAGCATAGATTCGTCCGTTCCTGGTCACTGACTCCATTATGTTCTGACTGAAGTCTGCCACGTCCAGACCATACTTGTTGAGCAGCTCGTCGCTAGTCCAAGATGTGAGATTGTCGAGGAATCTGAAGTAGTCGTTTGGCGAGAGGATCACGACGCCCGGAGGGGCTCCCGTTCTGATGGCAAGTGCGAGCTTAGTTATGTAATCAGCTCCGCCCGCAATGATGAAAAGCTCGACCTTAATCTTTCCCTCGTGTTCAGCGTTGAACTGGTTAACCATTCTCTCCATATAGGCTCCATCAGGGCCAGTAAAGGGTGTCCAGAATTGTAGTTCTACCGGTTGCTGTGCGATAGCTGTCGGGCTCAGAAGCAGAATCAGCGCCAGCCCGATAGAAAGCATCCCCGTCCAATTCCTCATGGTACTCATCTCCTCCTCGATTGGCAGATGTCCGACATAGAGGAATCGATACGCATCTAACCGGTTCGAAATCACCCCCTCTGATGCATCTAAAATCGCCCCAACAGGTTCTATACAGGTTTCTACACGGTTAGAAATCCGATAAAAATAATATGAAAAATATGGTACTTCCGTTGTTTCCCATTTCTAGACGGATTTTTCCTTAAGCCAAACAATTACGACTGGGACGCCAAAGTCGTAAAACACCCCACTCAATTTTCACGTTCTCATTTGATAGCCCGGTATTGGCTAGGACAACCACAGCCTTACTTCTATCAGGCGCTGCGTAGCCCGATATCTTGACTCTGTTACCGACAAAAACCGAAGCGTCAACCGATACATCTACCCGATCGTACCCCGGTCCGATATTGTAGAGGCAAAAGGCCCGGAACGACAAAGCGCGTCCGGGCCCGCCTGCATCGTTAATCCAATTCGTTCTCAGTGTGAACCGATCACGTCTTGTCAGAAGCTTCAACCTTCTTGGCCGCCTCTTCCCTATCTCTAGCCATCTCATCAACTGTCCGAACCTTCTTGCGAGCGGCTCCTTGATATCCCTCTTTCGTTGGAATAAGGTTCCCAGATGACAATCTCTTCTTAGCTTCTTCAATAGCCTTCTTGTACTGGGGCAACCATTGTTCCTGGGCGACTAGAAACTCATCAACCATCTGCCAAATCTCAGGAGGATTGCAGACTGCTCCAGTAAGGGGATCCATCATCATTGCCTGCCTGAGAAGAAGGTCGTCTCCCCTCACTGCAGCTTCGACAGCGAGCCGCTGAACAGTTATGCTTGCATTGCAGACAGCTGCACATCCAAGAGGAAGATCGCCAACCCTCGGAATGTTGATTCCATTTGCGTCAACATAGCCTGGGACCTCAACAACCGCGTCATCCGGTAGGTTCGTGATACACCCGTTGTTCACCACATTGAAATGTCCTCGATAAATCCTGCCGGTTTCGAGTCCTTCTAGGATGTAAGATCCGTGTTCCTTGCTTCTCTTGGTCCTGTCATACTTCAACGGCTCTTGCTTCATCCATTTTGGAAACTCTGTTTCGAACCAGTTCCTGCTTTCAATGCAGACTCTCAAGTAACCGCCTGTCTCACCATTGATCCACGAGGAGTCAAGATCTATCCAGTTCATGATCTCTTCCGGCCGCTTCCTGTACCAAGGAACATACTCGCTCAGGTGCCCGTTAGATTCTGTGCTGTAGTAGCCAAATCGCCGCAGCATGTCGATGCGAACTTTCTCGGTTTTGCTGTACACAGGATGCTTTTCAAAAGCCTCAAGAAGCTTTCCTGTCATATCCTGGCCGTGATACTTGATCTGAATGTACCAGGTTTGGTGGTTGATACCCGCGCAAATGATATCTAGCTCCTCCGGCTTAACCCCTAGGACTTCGGCAATCTGTTCATGCCCGTGCTGTACCCCATGGCAAAGGCCGACTGTCCTAACGCCGCCGTACTTATTCGCAGCCCATGTCAGCATGGCGTTAGGATTTGCATAGTTCAGCAACAAACAATCCGGAGCAGCAACTTCTCTGATGTCTTTGCAGAAATCCAGAATGGCCGGAATTCCTCTCTGGCCGTACATGATGCCGCCAGCACAAATCGTGTCACCGACACACTGATCGACTCCGTATTTCAAAGGGATCTCGATATCGTACTTAAACGCTTCGAGCCCACCGATTCGAGCCACGTTAAAGACATACTTTGCCCCGCGCAGTGCCTCTCTGCGGTCGAGCGTAGCCTGTATCTTGATATCAAGATTGTTTGCATCGATATCTCGCTGGCACAGTTGAGTGACCATGTCCAGGTTCTTTTCATTGATGTCAGTAAAGGCTACTTCGATGTCCCTAAACTCCTCGACAGATAGAATGTCTTTTAAAAGCGTACGAGTGAAACCGATGCTCCCGGCGCCTATAAATGCAATCTTGAATGACATGTTCAAGTCCTCCCGACAAAGTGGTTCGCGGTTTCTCCTAGCTGTTCTACATGGAATGTTAAACTCCTCTGTCGCAGGGAAATTGCTGTCCAGAGCGAAAAATCCATAGGTACCTGGCATCAAGTGGTTAACATATCCGGCCAGTCTAGAGTTGCATCGGCTGACTCTCGACATTGAACCTTAAGCCCCAAGGTAGGAGGTTGCGCCGGGCTTGTGTGAAGCTGAATAGGGGAGGCATTAGTCTTGAACTTAGATGAGATACTTGTCGACGAACAAACCAGTGACGCAGCTCATATTACCCAGATCGCTGCTGAACTCAACCTCAGCCGCGCTCAAGTGGAGGCGACTGCAAAGCTTCTCGCCGAAGGAGCGACTGTGCCATTCATAGCCAGATACCGCAAGGAGGTCACCGGCAGTCTAGATGAGGTGGCAATCACAAATATCAGGGACCGCCTTGCCCAACTGGCTGGGCTGCGGGACCGAAGGAATGCCATCCTCAAGTCTCTGGCCGAACGCGAGCTGCTTACCCCAGAGCTAAAGGACAAGGTTCTGGCTGCGCAGACAATGGCCGAACTCGAGGATGTCTATCTTCCTTACAGACCGAAACGCAGGACCAGAGCGACAATTGCCAAAGAAAAGGGTCTCGAGCCTCTGGCCGATCTAATTATGGCTCAAGAGATTGCTGATCCTGAGCATGAAGCACTCGCTTTTGTCGACCCGGAGAAAGGGGTTATCTCAACTGCTGATGCCATTGCCGGTGCATCGGACATCATCGCCGAGCGCGTAAACGAGGATCAGGATGCTCGCAGTGTAATGCGCAAGCTGTATCGAGATAAGTCGACTATCAGATCAACAGTGATATCAGGCAAAGAAATCGAGGGTGCCAAGTATCGCGACTACTTCGAGTGGGAAGAACCTGCATCTCGGATTCCTTCACATAGGATCCTTGCGATGTTTCGCGGAGAGAAAGAAGGCTGCCTGAGCCTCAAGATCTCACCGCCCGAAGACGAAGCGCTCGACCTATTGAACAAGCAGTTCGTAAAAGGTAATGGACCAGCTTCTGAGATAGTTAGAGAGGCGGTCAAGGACGGATATCGAAGGCTTTTGGCCCCCTCCATGGAAACAGAGATGAGACAGGAGTTAAAGGCAAGAGCCGATGCGGAGGCTATCAAAGTCTTTGCAGATAACTTGAGGCAGCTCTTGTTGGCGCCTCCCCTTGGTCACAAAAACGTTATGGCAATTGACCCAGGCTTCCGAACTGGCTGCAAAGTGGCATGCCTGGATAGGCAAGGCAAACTGCTTTACTCCACAACGATCTACCCGCATGGGTCAGAACGAGATGCTTATGAAGCAGCCCAGGCTGTGCACTCCATGTGCAAGGCGTATGATGTAGAAGTCATCGCGGTTGGCAACGGCACGGCCGGCCGTGAGACTCAAGCCTTCTTGCAAAAGCTCGAATTACCTTCAAATCCACCGGTGATTATGGTCAATGAGAGCGGCGCGTCAGTCTATTCAGCATCCGAAGTTGCGAGAGAGGAATTCCCAGACTACGATCTCACGGTGCGTGGAGCAGTGTCTATCGGCAGGCGTCTCATGGATCCTCTCGCAGAGCTGGTCAAGATAGACCCAAAGGCAATCGGCGTTGGGCAATACCAGCACGACGTAGACCAAACGGCTCTCAAGCACAGTCTGGATGATGTGGTGATCAGCTGTGTTAACGCGGTCGGCGTTGACGTCAATACAGCGAGCAAGCAGCTACTGACCTACGTATCTGGTGTAGGCCCAACCCTCGCGGCCAGGATTGTCGAGTACAGAAACGCAAACGGCCCTTTCAAGTCCAGAAATGAGCTCATGAATGTCAAAGGCTTTGGCCCCAAGACTTTTCAACAGGCTGCCGGATTCTTGCGAATATCCGGGGCAGAGAATCCTCTGGACGCAAGCGCAGTTCATCCGGAGAGTTATCACATAGTGGACCAGATGGCTAGAGATCTCAACTGCTCTGTGGAAGACCTGATTAAGAGTCAGGAGCTCAGAGACAAGGTCGATTTGCAAAAGTATGTTACGGATACCGTGGGCCTGCCGACGCTTACAGACATCATGTCAGAGCTAGCCAAACCCGGTCGCGATCCAAGAGACAAGTTTGAGATCGTCCAGTTTGCTGAAGGAATAAACACTCTGGAAGATCTCAAGCCCGGAATGGTCCTTCCGGGGGTAGTAACCAATATCACTGCGTTCGGCGTTTTCGTGGATATCGGTGTCCATCAAGATGGCCTAGTGCATATCAGCGAGCTGTCAGACGACTATGTCAAGAGCCCGTGGGACGTCGTGCGCTTGCAGCAGCACGTAACTGTCCGGGTGCTGGATGTTGACCTCCAGAGAAGAAGGATTTCGCTGACGATGAGAGGCTTGTAAGGATATCGTGAAACCATGTGCGCCCCCTTTACGTCTAATTAGACGAAACCAACATCTTAAGGATGCACGAAAGGGGCGTGGTTCGTAATGAAGCGAGTCGCCAGAGTGGGTGTTTTAGTGGCACTATCGGTGTTAGTCGTTGGCAGCGTGGTTGCTTCTGCTGCTGGATTCCTTGGCCGAGGGTGCGTTGGTTCTGATGGCCTGGGCATAGGAGGATGGCTCGGCAGACTCTCAGACCACTTAGATCTCACAAGCGATCAACAGCAAGAGTTGCTCAAGATCCGTCAAGAGCATGCTGTCCAAACTCTAGAGCTCAGGTTCGAACTTCAGCAAAAGATGCTTGAGCTTCAACAGCTTTGGAATGCCGACGAGCTCGATGAAGAAGCTATCTCACAGAAGGCTGGAGAAATAGCTGCACTCAGAGTCAGGCTCAAAGAGGCACAACAGATTTTGGCAGAAAAGGAAAAGCAGGTACTGACCCCGGAACAACAGAAAAAGCTCGAGAAACTTACCGCCGCCTTGACCGATGAGTCCTACAGTAGAGAGCGATTCTACGACCGAATGAGAACGTATGTGCGCCAACGCACAGGACGCGGCGATGTAAGGCTTCCAGTGGTGCCTGACTGGCCGCGACCCTGAAAGTAGGCTCCGCAGCAGGCTAAGGGTCGACTCGGATGATCAACCAGGAGACTGCCATTGGTTCCGGTCTAAAGTTCGCAGAGGGCTTTAGTACTGTGGTATACTAGGGCTAGATCCTACTTCATACATAGCGATGGGGCTCGCAGCAGTGCGTAGATCTCTACGCTGATGGCTCCTACCAGTTGACACTGGTAGGAGCCTATTTGTTATGAGAATGCGATCCTTGCGAAGCGCCCTCACGTGCTGACGCCCCGTATCTCAAGGAGGTTCGGTCTCATGCCACTAACACCAAGCCAGTTTAACCTTGTGCAATCCCTCAAGAGGGGTACGTGTTGTATCTGTCACTGTGTCAATTCAGACTTGCGCAGATACTTCGATACTCTAACATATGAAAACATAAACGACAGTGGCACCAGAGCTACCATCTTGAGAAGCAGAGGTTTCTGCAGGGAACATACACGCGATCTACAGAGAATGGGGGACGCACTGGGTCAATCCATTCTGTACTCGGACCTAATCGGCCAGCTTATCGGCTGTCTATCTCAACGAGAGTCGAATTCTTCCGACAAGTGTCCTGCATGCACGAAAACCGACGAACTAACCAAATGGTATATAACAGGACTCGTAGATGGATTACGAAACGAGTCGTTCATGGATGCTTACACTCACTCTGGCGCGCTACTATGTCTGCCGCACTTCTCATCGGTTATAAAATCTTGCACCAGTTACAGAACTGCGAAAACCATCGTGGACCTACAGCGTGAATCTATGTGCGAACTCAAGAACGAGCTCGATGAATTCATCAGAAAATCTGATTATCGGTTCTCCGGAGAGCCTTTTGGCAGAGAGCGAGACGCCTGGATTCGAGCGGCCCATTTCCTGGTCGGTCGATGGATGTCATGAGATAACAACTGCAACCCCAGCGCCAGAAACCCAATCATCAATTCGGGTGCAAGAGGGCACTCTCCATATCTCAAAAGCCAACCACAGAACATACTAAACAGCCAGTGCAGGGCGGAAAATGGCCATACTTCAGAGACAGTCAAGGCGAAGTAATAGGTAGCCTACAACATAGTAGCCTGAATGGCCGGCGCTCTTGATGTGATATAATGGAGACAGAGCTTACCATGGCATCCGGGAGGCGAGGCGAGAAATGCGGATGAACCCTCAGCTATCAGATGAGTCCAGAAACACGCTTGCACGTGTCGCGGAAGCATACCGCCTCAGTCTCATATACGTATTTGGAAGTCAGGCTCAGCTCGGCCTTAAACTCCTTAGTGGCGACACGGCTCCGGCAGTTGATCCGCTTGCAGACATCGATGTCGGAGTTGTATTTAAAGATGGACTCCCACCACTAGAGGCTCGGTCGGATGTGTATGCCGGCCTCTACGGTGAACTCGCCGACCTGTTTGCACCTCACCGTCTTGATCTATGTTTCCTAGAAGAGAATCATTCGGTGTTTCAGTGTTCCGTGTTTCAGGGAGCTTGTATCTACGCAGCCAGTGATGAGGCTCGCCTTGACTATGAAGAAATGATTGTTCGAAGAGCTGCAGACTTCCGGCCGGTCCTTGAGACATACCTCGACGAGATCCTGGAGGAGATGTGAGAGCATGGTGGATAAGCTGACTGTGAAGAGTCGTCTAACTCGCATTGCTAAGAGCATCGACCGGCTCGAGCGCCTCGCTAGAACACCAAAGGATGACTTCCTATCGCCCGACAGCGACCTGCCGGCAATAGCAGAGAGTCATCTGCGCAGAAGTCTAGAAGCTGTATTCGACGTGGGGCGTCACCTCCTTGCAAAGAGCGGTCGGCCTGAACTCGCGTTCGAGTACAAGAGCATCGCCACTAACTTAGCAAGATTAGGGATCGTTCCCTCTGATCTTGAGGACGCTTTGATCAAAATGGCCGGATATCGCAATCGCCTGGTTCTCTTCTACCATGAAGTCACTGATGAGGAGCTGTACTCAATCATTCGAAACAACCTTGGGGACTTACGGAGATTTGTGGCAGCGATCAAGTCATATATCGATACTCTGAAGTAGGACTTCTTGTATGTCCGGCTGCTGCGACGGCAGATGTGCTTCGTTGCAGTGCTGCCTACATGGTCCAGCTGTGCCGGTATGGTAGTCACCGGGCTGGATCCTGTCGCCGGCCCGTTCCCTGGGCCGAGTATCGAACCAAGTGCACACCACTCGTCCTCGCTGTCGTTCAGTCCGGGTACAGGAGATCGCTCCGGCGGTCTCGAAAGCCATCCGAGGAGTAGAACGCCTGCATATGTTCATTTCGGATCGAGATGGACCGAAACCATTTCAGCGCTGCGGCTTCGCAGGAGCCGGGCCTTTCTCGCGTCACTGCATCGGCTTTGGACTGAATAGTGTCGCTCACGTCTACAACCTCGTTTGCAGGACACGCCGCCGTCTAAGTGGAATGATCTAGTATGGCTCTGTCGGCATAATGAGACACGAAGTCCATGAAATACAGCATTAGGAGGTCAGATATGAAGTATAGACCATTCGGACGTTTAGACTTCAAGGTATCAGCTCTAGGATTTGGTTCAATGCGTCTCCCCACCAAAGATGGTGCAATAGATGAGGCTAAGGCAACCGAGATGTTTCAATATGCAATCGACAACGGAGTCAATTATATTGACACTGCTTACCCCTATCATGGCGGCCAAAGCGAAGCGTTTTTGGGCCGGCTGCTCAAGAGCGGGTATCGTGACCGAGTGAAGCTTGCAACTAAACTCCCGAGCTGGCTAGTCAAGGAACCGGCGGACTTTGACAAGTTTCTTAACGAGCAACTCAGGCGTCTCCAGGTCGACTACCTGGATTTCTACCTGTTACACTCTATAAATAGAAACTCCTGGATCAAGCTGAGAGACCTCGGCGTCCGCGAGTGGGCGGAAAAGGCTATTTCAAGCGGCCGTTTCTGTTACCTTGGCTTTTCATTCCACGGCGAGTACGAGGAGTTCAAGCAGATAGTGGATGAGTACGACTGGACCATGTGCTTGGTTCAGTACAATTACATGGATGTCAATAATCAAGCTGGCATGAAAGGTGTGAAGTATGCGGCGTCAAAAGGCATGGCGGTTGCTGTCATGGAGCCGCTCTTGGGCGGCAAGCTCGCAAAGGCGCCTAATTCTGTTCAGGCCATCTGGGATAGTGCCACACGCAAGCTTTCACCTGTAGGCTGGGCTCTCATGTGGCTTTGGAACCAGCCCGAGATATCCGTTGTGCTAAGTGGCATGAGCACCTTAGAACAGGTCCAGCAAAATGTTGCGTTCGCAAATGAATCAGGTGTAGGGTCGCTCAGCGAAGAGGAACTGGCCTTGTTCGACAAAGTGCGACAGGCATACAAAGACCTGACTGCAATCCCGTGTACACGCTGCGGTTACTGCATGCCGTGCCCGCAGGGTATCGACATACCTCGCAACTTCACGGTGTACAACGAGGCACTGATGTACGGAGATACCAAATCGGCCAGAGGACAGTATGAACAATGGAAGCGCAGCCACGAAAATGATCCATCCCGTCCAGACATTAGAGCTGCTCAGTGCGTACAATGTCGAACCTGTGAAGACAAGTGCCCTCAGTCAATACCAATCAGCGAGTGGATGCCTGTTGTCCACAAGGCGCTGGGTGAGAACGGACCGTTTGTGAGGACACTCAAGTAATCCGAATTAAAGTGCAGTCAGATGACAATACCTCGTCCACTCAAGGGGCCGTACAGGCCCCTTGCATACTCTCTGCATCCAGACCGGACTCAATCGAGAAGCATCAAGATAGCAAGGTGGAGTAGAGATACACCCACCGTCTGGTTCACGACGCCGATAGCTTCTCCCCCAGCTCGCAAAAGTGGTTCAACTCCCGGATACGGTTCTCCTTAGACTTCCTCCAAGCGCTTACTTATCATTATCAGCAACGGGACTAAGGCCAAGGTGATGGCGACGGCCACGGTAAGCTCACGCCACACCTCAACCAGCGGCTCGCTCATGATTGAAACTCTCCAGACTGGTTCAATAACCCAGTACAGGGGAAATATCTTAGCAATCCATTGCGGCCACTCCGGAAAGAGGTAAAAGATCACCGGGGCAAACAGGAAAATGCCGCTACCTTTAATTAGGGTAAACAGCATAGTAGAGTTCTTTGAGTAAACACCCACCAACAAGCCAAGCATCGCATTTAAGGCAGCCGCTATGGCAAGAACCACCATGACTTCCAAAGGACGAGGGCCGAACGCACGATTTAAAAGAAGCGTCGCCGCAGCCAGAAATAGCGAAAAGACGAACCCAAGCAGCCACTTGGCCGCAAGCATCTCACTCTTCCTGACCGGGGTAACCAACACCGCCGTAAGCGTGCCCCTTTCCTTTTCTTCAACTAGACTGGAACCGGGTACGAGAATCCCTGCCATAACCAGTGCATAAAAGACAATTACGGGCACCAACCGAGTCGACATTGGCAAGCCGGCTTCGCCCAAAAGTACAGTGTCTACCTCCACAGGAGGGTCGCTGCCCTCAATACTGCGGAGCAAATCGATGGCTGTAATACTAATGATAATACGGTTAGAGGCCAAACTTTCGCCGCCGATGTAAAACTCGAGCTTGGGCTTTTCGCCGGACCGTACGGCCTCATCAAAACGCCTGGGGAGTATTAACCCAGCATCAAGATCGTTACTTTCCACCCGCCTTCTTAACTCCTCGGCATCGCTCAGCAAGGTCAACTCAATGCCTTCCATTTGAGCCACAGCCTCGGTAAGCTCGGAGTTCCCCTCGTCGACAATTCCAAGGCGGGGCTTTGGTTCAAAAAGTGAACCAAAGGTTACTTGAAATATGAGGGTCAATGCCGCCGGCATAATCAGAGCCCACACGAAACAGGATTTGCGCGGCCCCATTAACAAGTCTTTGCGAAGCAGTCGCCCTACCCGTTTTAAACTCATAGGGTCTCCACCTTCCTCTTCAGCACGAACAAGCTCAGACCATAGATAACCAGAACCCACAACAAGGCATAGACCAATGCCCCGTAGGAATCCGTCCATCCGGCCCCGTAAATGGTTGCCCTGACCAGCAGATCTATGATGGGATAACTGGGAATTATTTTAACCCACGTAGCAGCCGTCCCGGGAAAAAGCACTGAAAACGCCGGGATCATCAGCGGAATGGTAAAAAGAAGCGCATACATGATCTGGCCCAGAAAATCCTTACCGGCGGCCCCAATAAGCATGGCCACGGCAGTGAAAAGCAGCGATCCGACAAGCATAGTCACCAGGAGTATTGACCAGTTAACGGGAGTGAAAGCACCGATCAGTGAGAGGACAATCAAACCTTGCCCAAGTGCGAGGATGGTACCAAAAAGAGTCTTGGCAGCTAAGAAATGCCACATCTTCATCGGGGTAACCATAAGGGCGGTTACCGTGCGTTGCACCACTTCCGTGGAGACGAGCGACGCCATGGCAAACGTTTCAACCATCAATACTATTAGAGCAATCAGCGGCCTCAGTTTGTCCCGTAGTGAAGGATGTTGACCAACGCGGTCCTGGCCGAGGATGATGGTTTCCTCGTCGGGCAGTTGGACAGGTAGGTCTTTACCCGCTATCGCGTAAGCTATCTCACGCACAAGGCTACTCAGGGCATTTCTAATCTCGACCGGAACAGATGCATCGGAAAAAACTGTAACTTTGGTCTTTTCACCCATAGCTACTTTGGCAATGAAAGCTTTCGGAAAAGCCAGACCTATATTGAGACTGACCTCCTCGGCTCCGGCAGGTCTTTGCTCTCCTTTCGCGCGATCCCGCAAAGTCAGGGAGCCATCAGGAAACCGATAGATTTCAATCTCGCCTCCTATCGCCCGCTTAAGCTGGTCCTCGCTCTCTAGCTCAACCAATTCCAGTCCTTCTTCCGAAGACAGCTCGTATCGTTCAAGTTGATCTAGATGCTCCGCAGGGATGCCAAGCTCGAGCAGAACTTCTTTTTTACTTTCGCCGATCATCTCCTCTATGGTTGGCGAAATGCCAACGGTTATAGTCTCTTTGACAGTATCAGGTATAATCCAAAAGACAACTGCAAAAGCCACAATAGCCAGCGCGGTCAGATACAGATAAACCTTATTGCGTGCATAAAGGCGCAGATCTTTCTTAATTATTGCTCTCAAAATAGTCCCGGTTGAGGCCGACCCGCTCATCCCTCCAACCCCCTACCCGTCAGCTGGATGAATATCGATTCAAGCGTGGCCTCCTCGGTATGGATGGTAAGAAGATCAGGAGACGCCGCCAGCTCGGACAGCCGTTTCGAGGATTCTTCCCTGCCCAGGGGAATTATCTCTTCAGACGTGTCGTTTTCACCCTTGCGCAGGCGTACCCGCACCGAACGCCGTCCGTACTTCAGTTTAAGGTTCTCAGGGGTATCGTAGGCAACAATCTGGCCCTCGTTGATGAAGGCAACCCGATCCGAAAGCTGATCCGCTTCGACCATATTGTGGGTAGTGAGCAGTACCGCAGCACCGTGCTCGGCTTCTTCCCTAATGATCCTACGTATAGCAGCCGCAGTGACCGGATCCAGCCCGTCGGTGGGTTCATCCAAGAAAAGCACCTTCGGATGATTGATAAGGGCACGTGCAATCATGAGACGCTGTCGCATTCCCTTAGAATAACTGTCTACGCGGTCCCGCGCACGATCAGCCAGTCCCACCCGTCGCAAAACCTCTAGAGAACGAGGTTCGCTGATCCCAAAGAGCGAGGCAAAGAAGTCCAGATTCTCCTGGCCGCTCATCTCCAAATAGAGGTTCTTTTCTTCAAAGCAAACTCCAATCTGGGCCTGGAGCTCCGGCTTATCCCTTCCAATCTCAATGCCAAGAACCCACGCTTTGCCGCCTTTCGGCCTTAGCTGGCCGGTCAACATTTTGATGGTTGTCGTTTTGCCAGCCCCGTTCGGCCCGAGAAAGCCCAAGATCTCGCCGGGAAAGACTTCAAAGCTAATCTCCCTCACCGCCTGCGTACTGCCGTACCAGTAGCTCAATCCCTCGACCCTTATCGTCGGTGAAGTCATTCACTTACCCTCCCAGATAACGCCTGTTCCGTACACCATTGTATGGGTTAAGACCTGTGATGTAAAGGCAAATTGTCCACATGCTGGTTTTCGGCACAATAATGCCCGAGATCTCTGTTTTTTGCGTTTGCGGTCGTTTTTAGCCGGAGTGTAGGTCCTTCGTCTAAGGGTATTGACATAAGTCCACGGATCTGTTACTCTGTACTTAACCGATTAAGTTATGCTGAGAAACTCTTTTCAGGTCACTAGCTTAAACTTCGATGGCGGGATTTGATTGCCCGCTTTCAATTAGGCCCATTACTTAAGCGTTTAAGTATATTGTTTAGACTCTGACTAATCAGTCCTCAACGCTACACTCGACCTCGCAACAGAGGTGGTCAAATCATGGTCCCAACCATCCGCGACATAGCCGAAGCTGCAAACGTATCGACTGCAACAGTTTCCTATGTTATTAACAACAAACCCGGTGTGAGCGATGAAACGCGCCGCAGGATTCGGAGGATAATGCGGGAGATGAACTACAGACCGAACCCGCGGGCGAGGGGGCTGGCAATCGGGCGCACAGGAATGCTAGGCCTCATGATCCCCGACATTACCGATCCATTCTATGTCAACATAGTTCGCGGCGTAGAAGCTGAGGCCAATCAGCTCGGATACACCTTGAATCTATGCACTACTCATGGCGATGCTGACCGCGAGCGTAAGGTAGCAGAAATCCTGACCAACAATGGAGTCGATGGGGTCATCATGATGACGTACAAGTTATCCCCCTCTGAGCTCAAAGAACTGAACGAAAGCGGCATGCCTTTGGTTGTGATTGACAATCCGGACGCGGCCGGACAGGTGCCTACAGTATTGGTGGACAACGTGGCACTGGGATGGACTGCGACCACTTATCTTTTAGAGCTTGGTCACAGACAGATAGCATTCATTCATGGAGTGGAGGGATCGAACTCGTCTGCAGGAAGGTATGAAGGCTACGTGAAGGCTCTCGAGTCGCGTGGAATCCAGCCCAACCCTGACCTCGTTGAGCGCGGCGGTTTTTCATATGAAGGCGGGGTTAAGGCCGCACGAAAGCTCTTGTCTTTGCCCAACCGTCCCACAGCTATTTTCGCAGCAAATGACCAAATGGCATTTGGAGTGATGAACGCTGCTGCTGAGCTGGGACTCTCTGTGCCAGAGGATGTTTCAGTGATCGGCGTCGATGATATCGAGGCTGCAGCGCTTGTTGTGCCAGGTCTGACGACTCTAAAGCAGCCTACGAGAGAAATCGGCGCGTGCGCAGTTCAAATCCTCGAAGGTCTGATCAAGGCCCCGGAGAACTCGTCTGTCGCGGGAGCGTCAGGCGTTACTCAACGAGTGTTCAAGGCTGAGCTAGTTGTTCGCGGGTCGTGCGCTGCCCCGCGAAGCGAAACCAGCTAAGACAGGCAGGAGAAAAGTGCGACTGATTACGACGATCATGAAGGGCGGCGAGGACTACATGAAAAAGTTTGGATCCAAGTACGGCTATTTTGACGAAGAGGCTCGGGAATATGTAATAACGAGCCCGCATACCCCCAGACCTTGGGTGAATGTGATATGCCCGGGGGACTGGGGCGTCGTCCTCTCACAGACAGGTGGCGGTTACAGCTGGCGAACGCATGCGTCACTCAATGCCATCACGCGCTGGTCTCAAGATCTTGTGCGCGACAATTGGGGCAAGTATGTCTACGTGCGCGATGATTGCTCCGGCGAGATCTGGTCTCTCGCTTGGATGCCGGTAAAGCGGAACCCCGAGCACTACCGCGTCAGGCACGGGATAGGTTATTCTGTAATAGAATCTAAGTTTGCGCGGATTGCCAGTAAGCTCACGATCACTGTTCCGCCCAACGAGGCGCTTGAGGTCTGGCTCATTGAACTTGCAAACGAAGGCAATGAAGATCGTGAGCTTTCATTATTTACGTATTTCGAGTGGTGTTTAGGTGCATCCCCTGACTGGCATCGCGAGTTCCACCGGACATTCATCGAGACCTTTGTTGAACATGAGATAAACACAATATGGGCTCAGAAGAGGTTTTGGGAGATACCCAATAACAAGGGAGAGGCCTGGAACAGGTCGTGGGATTATACGGCGTTTCACTCATCAAGTCTAGAAGCCGTCGGCTTTGAATGCGACAAAGAGGCTTTTCTTGGAATGTATGGCGACCTGTCTGAGCCGGCCGCTGTAAAACGCGGCTGTCTTTCCAACACTCACGGCAAATGGACTGATGCGGTCGGATCCATACACATGAAAGTCAAGATACCGGCTGGCCAGAGCAGGCAACTGTGCTTCGTGCTGGGTGCGGTAGAGGCCGGGGATGAAGATGAGGCCCGGGCACTGATTGCCAAGTACAGTGATGCGAGTGAGGCAGCCGACGCCGTCAAGCGTGCATCGCAGTTCTGGACTGATCTACTTGAACCTTATAAAGTCCGGACGCCGGACGAGGCGTTCGATCTCATGCAGAACACCTGGCTTCCGTACCAAGCAATCTCCGGCCGTATCTGGGGAAGAACAGGCTACTATCAACCCGGCGGCGCCTATGGATTCCGCGACCAACTTCAGGATAGCCAGGTATTCCTTCCTCTCGATCCGTCTTACACAGCCAAACAAGTAAAGCTGCATGCAGCACACCAATATACAGACGGTCATGTCGACCACTGGTGGCATCCGATTTCCGAAATCGGTGGCGGCGGTCTCTACTCCGACGATCTTCTATGGCTTCCTTTTGTGACCATAAGCTACATCAAAGAAACCGGGGATTACGCGTTTCTGGATGAAGAGATCCCATACCGCGACGGAGGTACGGAAAGCATCTGGAAACACTGTATCAAAGCCATTGATCTGAGCCTATCGCGACGCAGTGAAAGAGGCCTTCCCCTGATACTTAACGGTGACTGGAATGATGGAATGAACGCCGTCGGAACCGGCACACGCGGAGAGAGCATATGGGTGGCACAGTTTCTCTGCACTATTCTTCCAGACATTGCCTATCTTGCGCGGCACAGGGGTGATGAACGCCTGGCGGCCAAGTATGAACAGGCGCAGCGTGACCTTGCCGATGCAGTGAACACTCACGGGTGGAGTGCGGATGGCGGATGGTACATCCGAGCTACATGCGACGATGGCACTCCGATCGGGGATCCGAGCTGCAAGTACGGAAAGGTGTTTCTCAACCCCCAAGTCTGGGCGATAATCAGCGGCATAGCCACAGGCGAAAGGCGCAAGTCTGCCTGGAAGGCAGTTATTGAACACCTTTCGACAGACTGGGGACCCATCCTGTTTGCTCCTGCATACGCAGAGCCGGACGAGAGAATAGGCTATCTGACTCGGTATGCACCCGGCACACGCGAAAACGGAGGGCGATACACTCATGCCGCCACGTGGGCAATTGTGGCTGCCGTGCTTATGGGAGACCCACTCGAAGCCTGGCGCATTTATCATAACATCTGCCCAGTTAGGTGCGGACTCTCATCGGACGTGTACAAGGCGGAACCATATGTAACCCCTGGTAATGTAGCAGGCCCTGATTCAGACAGATACGGTGAGGCTGGATGGACCTGGTATACCGGCTCAGCAGCGTGGTTGTTCCGTGTGGGATCTGAGTGGCTTCTTGGCATCCGTCCGGAGTGGGACGGTCTTCGCGTCGATCCTTGCATTCCTTCTCACTGGGACGGGTTTTATATGAAACGCCAGTTCAGAGGAGCCACATATGAGATACACGTGCACAATCCGGAACGCGTTTCATCAGGAGTCTGCAAGATGACTCTGGATGGAGGTGAAGTCAAAGGTAATCTGTTGCCGGCCTTGGGCGACGGGAAAGCTCATCGTGTCGAGGTTACCCTCGGAAAACGCAGCGAAAACTGAGGAGGTGGCTTGCGTGAGTCGGTCAGACAGAAGCAACAGGCGTCCTGCGGGTCTTCTAGTATGTGCACTGGCGTTCATAGTGATATCCGCTCTTTCATGTAATCTCTCGGTGAACGCGGTTGACATGGATGGGACATATCTTTTCGGCATGGACACGGAAGAGGAGATTGCCAAGTTCGACAATGACAATACTGGCGCTAAGCTCGAGTTTTCGCAAGAAGTAGTTAGACAGGGCATTGGGGCTATGAAAGTGATCCCGAGCGGAGAAGCTCCGGAAACAAAGATCGCGGTTGACATTCTCGGAGACGCGCTCGACCAATGGATGGGCAAAGATGCACTGGGCATACACGTATACATTCCGGAGGACATGGAGATCGTACCTAACTCGTTCTTCCTGGGCATGGCAGACCTATCAGAAGGATGGGCATGGGTTGACGGAGTCTTCCCGAGGGTAGAAGTGACGCCCGGATGGAATGATGTAGTCTACAAGCTCTCTGACGCAATGAAGAACGTGAAGGAAGGCGGGCACTACAAGATCTATCTCTCCTTCTTTGCAGTCGACGATCAGAATGCCAAGGTTCCTTTGGCTGAACCGTTCTTTGTGGACGGGATCTGGGCTCAGACGCTTGACGGAGACATCTCTGCGATTGCCAGCGGCCCGGTGGGCGATTGGTTGTGGACTATGGATGACGAGGCCGAGCTTGCCGGATACGAGAACGACAACACCGGGGCTGTGTTCGAATTGGAGTCGAGAATAGTCTACCAGGGGACGCACTCAGTTGCCGTGATTCCTGACGGCAAAGCTGTAGAGACCAAGCTCGCTCTCGACCTTGTCGGAGAGAGGCTCGAGCGTTGGATCGGCCAGCGCGAAATAGTTCTCAACATCTACCTCCCACCAGAAAACGAGCTTAATCCGACAATGTTCTTCCTGGGCATGGCAGACGTCTCAGACGGCTGGGCGTGGGTAGGAGGCGTATTTGCCGACGTCAAACCCGAATTAGGATGGAATCGCGTGACCTATGCGCTTCCTAATGAGATGAGCAATCTCAAGCCGGACGGCAAGTACAAACTCTACTTTGCCTGGGCACATATAGATGAGGCTGGCAGAAAACTTCCTCTCAAGGAGAAATTCTACATCGATGGTCTAGGCTCTGCGAGAGTCACTCTCTCAAGGGAGGATCTCATCGAGCGGATACCTGATGAGATCAAGCAAGAGGTAGCGGAACTGCTCGAGCTAGACGATGAAGCTTTGATGGAAGCAGTTGCACGGAAGACTTTCAACTACTTCTGGAATGAAGTAAACCCGTCGAACGGATTGATAAGGGACAGAAACACGAAGGGATCTCCGTGCAGCATAGCAGCTGTTGGCTTTGGCCTCTCCTCAATCCCCGTCGGAATTGAGCGTGGTTGGATCACCCGAGATGAAGGATATGTCCGGGCACTTACCACACTAAAGACATTCGCCGGCGGAGGCGTGGAAGGCAAGAACGGGTTCTACTATCACTTCGTGGATATGTCGGAAGGCCGCAGGTTTGGAGACAGTGAAATATCCTCGATAGATACGGCGCTCTTCTTGGCCGGAGCCCTCACTGTAGGCCGATACTTCGAAGGTACTGAGGTAGAAAGCCTCGCAAACAAGCTCTATGAGGCTGCTGACTGGCAGTGGATGATGAATGAGGGAGATACCTTGTCAATGGGATGGAAGCCGGAGATCGGATTCCTATCTGCAAGGTGGAACTCGTTCAATGAGGGCCTTCTTGCATACGTTCTGGCGATAGGTTCTCCCACATATCCGATCCCTGCGTCAGCTTGGGACAATATCTTCCGCCCGGTGAATGAGAACTACATCTGTCTGCCGCAGGAAACTCTCTTCGTCTATCAGTACCCGGCTGCATGGATCGACTTCCGCAACAAGGAAGACCGCTACGCCAACTACTTCAACAATGCAGCCACTGCCACCAGGTTCAATCGCCTGTTCGCGGTCATGCGCAGATTCAATTACTCCACTTACGACATGGACATATGGGGGCTTTCAGCGTGTGACGGCCCGGCAGGCTACAAGGCCTACGGCGCCTCGGAGGGGAATCACGATGGCACGGTAGCACCTTATGCGTCTGTCGCGTCAATGCCGTTCACGCCTGAGCTGTCAATCGCAGCCATGCGGGCCATGTTGAAGCGCGAGGGCGGTTTGATCTGGGGCAAATACGGGTTTGTTTCAGGGTTCAATGTGGACCAGAACTGGTACTCCGACCAACACGTAGGCATAGACCAAGGGATCATCGTGCTCATGCTCGAAAACTACAGGTCCGGGCTGATCTGGAAGCTCTTCATGTCCCATCCTGCAGTTGCTGACGCGATGAACAAAATCGGGTTTGTGGAGAGCGACGCGGAGTACGCTGTCACTCCTTGGTACATGGCAGAGTGGGAAAAGATGCTCTTGGCGCCCGCGGAGAAGGAGGCAGTAGCAACCAGAATGCTGGAGCCCGTTACTATCGACGGTGATTTGTCAGAGTGGAAAGGGATAACCGGCTACCGAGTGGACGAGGACATGAATGTTCCTGCAGGGGGAATCGAGAAGGTCGATAAGACAAAGCAGGTCCTCAACTCCACATTCTATGTGCAATATGACGATGAATATCTATACATTGCCGCAAATGTAGAAGATGAATACGTGGTTATCAATATTAAGCCTGAGGATCAATCTGCTTTCTACCGCACCGACTCCGTGGAGTTCTATATTGACCCGCAAAGGGCAGGATCTGACGCGGGCCTCATGAAACTGGCTATCCTACCCTTCGACACCGAAGGCAATGTGCAGGCAGTAAGGCACGAGGATGCCAACCCTGGCCCCATCGCCAAAACGAGCCCCGGGAACCCGTGTTGCCTCAGCCAGAACCGAGCGGGGATATGCAATCGAGGTAGCAATACCCTTGGCTGACTTGGGCATCAAAGCGGAGCCCGGGACGACACTTGGATTCTGCCATGTAGTACACAACAGCAATGACAGGGCGGCCAAGACAGGGCAATACGTAAGAACCAATATCATAGCGTGGAACAACCTAACTGAGGTCTGGGCACACCCAGAGCTATGGGGAGAGTTGGTATTCGAATAGGCAAGCTGTCAAGCGGATTCAACCAGTCCAAGGTGAGAAAGGGGGCACACGAAAATGCGAAAGGCGCTGGCAATAACCCTATGTGGAATGTTACTTCTTGGGCTAGTAACATCATGCGCTGCTGCAGCACCCGTGGAGATCACCGTCTGGGCAATGGGTGCGGAGGCCCAAAAAATTGGCGAGATGACTGCCAAGTTCGAGCAGCTCAATCCGGACATTCGTGTGAAAGTACAGGCCATACCCTGGAGCGCCGCCCATGACAAGATCATCACAGCAGTTGCTGGCGGCACCGGTCCTGACGTGGCCCAAATGGGAACTACATGGATGGCAGAGTTCGGTTCCATAGGAGTCTTCGAAGAACTCTCAGACTACATAGCTAAGTCAGAAGTCATAAACAAGGAGGACTTCTTTGCTGGCTCCTATGAGACCTGCGTCGTAGGTGGAAAGGTTTACGGAGTGCCGTGGTATGTGGACACGCGTGTCTTATTCTACAGAACCGACTTGCTCGCAGAGAAGGGCTTCGACGGGCCGCCCCAGACCTGGGATGAGCTGCGAGCAGTAGCAGAAGCACTAGCTAAAGACGGCAACGGATATGGCATGGCACTCTCTACCAACAACTATCAAGAGTTCATGCCGTTTGTATGGCAAAACGGTGGACGCATTCTGAATGAAAACGGTCGTCCGGCTGTTACTGAGCCGGAATTCGTGGAGGCTATAGACTTCTATTCAAAGCTCTTCCACGACAATATCGCTCCAATAGACAGTGGCGGCACTGATCTTTTCCAGGAGTTTGCAAAAGGCACCATGCCCATGTATTTCAGCGGGGCTTGGATGATCAACCTGACTCGTGAACAGACACCGGAGATCGAAGGCAAGTGGTCGGTAGCTCTCTGCCCTAAGAAGGAAACCCGAACGTCGTTTGTCGGCGGATGCAACTTTGTGATCTTCCGCGATTCCAAGAAGAAAGATGCAGCCTGGCGTTTTATAGAGTTCATGAGCGACTACAACAACCAAGTCGAATGGTTTAAGATCTCGGGATGCCTTCCTGCTGTAAAGAAAGCGTGGGATGCCGAAGAACTGGCAGGAAACCCGCTGATGGTCGTTTTCCGACAACAGCTTGATGACTGCCGAGCCCCTGAAAACGTGCCCCAGTGGGCTCAGATCGAGGCTGCCATTCAAAGGCGAGTCCAAGAAGCCTGTTACGGAACGAAGACAGCTATGGAGGCAGCACTTGCTCTAGAGGCAGACATCAAGTCAATCATGAGAATCCGAGACTGATAGTAGCAGCGTAGGTAGCCGAGGTTGCCGCCTGCGCCGGGGATCTCCAGCGCCCCGGCGCAGGCTTGGATTTGACCGGACTGACTTGTGTGATGCACCGGACTGACTTGCGTGATGCTGGGAGGTCGTTGCCATGCAACATAATCCTAAAGTGGCATACATGTTTCTCGCACCTGCCCTGATACTGATGCTTGTCTTCATAGTCGTTCCAGTAGTGGCTTCCTTTGTAATAAGTCTGACAGATTTCGACATATTCTCACTTGCCAACTGGAGCAACGCCAAGTTCATCGGGATCGATAACTACGTGCGTCTCTTTCAAGATAACCTCTTTTGGAAGGCTCTAAGGAACACTCTGTACTTTGTGGCAGTAGGAGTGCCGCTTGCGATAACGCTGGCGCTCACTCTTGCCATTCTTCTCAATTCTCCCCTAAGCCGGGCGAAGGATTTATTCAGAATCGGATACTATCTTCCCAGCATCACTGAGACTGTGGCAATTGCGGTAGTCTGGAGATGGGCTTTGAATCCAAGGTATGGAATTCTCAAGCGTGCGTTGGAGATCATCGGAATACAGGCCCCTAACTGGCTTGGGGACCCAGCATGGGCTATGCCTGCAATCATCATGATGGCAGTCTGGAAAGGGCTAGGGCACAATGCACTGATCTTCCTCGCCGGCCTCCATAGTATACCCTCTACAGTCTATGAAGCAGCCAAAATCGACGGTGCCAGTGGTTGGCAGCAGCTTCGGTTTGTAACATTGCCGCTGTTAGCGCCTACTACGTTCTTTGTGGCGATCATGACCTTAATTGGGTATCTCCAGCTCTTCGCCGAACCCTACACCCTAACTGACGGCGGTCCGCTGGATGCAACTCTATCCATAGTCCTCTATATGTACAGACACGGGTTTAAGTTCTTCAATCTCGGGTATGCGTCTGCCATGGCGTATGTACTGTTTGCATTGATATTCATTGCTACTTTATTAGCAATGAAGTCCAGGACTGAAGAGGTAACTTACTGATGACTCCAATGATTACAGAGTTGCTGAGATCGACGGGCAGAACGAATCGAAGGACAGAATAAACCGGAGGTGGCGGAGATGAAGGTATTTCGAAACGTCCCCGGGACTATACTCATAAACCTTCTACTCATTGCCGGCCTAATCTGTATGGCTGCACCCTTCGCTTGGATGCTCTCAACCTCTTTCAAAGGTACTAAGGACATCTTCCGCTATCCTCCAAAATGGATTCCGGAAACGCCCACTGTCGCCAATTACGTGAAGCTCTTCAGCACCGTCAATATCGCGCGACCTTTCATAAACACAGTCATCACGGCTGTGTCCATCACTGCACTGTCCTTGTTGGTCTGTTCAATGGCCGGATATGCCTTTGCCAAGTTCGAGTTTCCCGGAAAGAACGTGCTCTTTATGGGCGTTGTTGGAACCCTGATGATTCCAGGACAGATCACCATGATCCCAGTCTTCCTGCTTCTAAAGAAAATGGGGCTTCTCAATACGTACGCGGGACTAATACTGCCAGGGATAGCAAGCGCTTTTGGAATCTTCTTCATGAGGCAGTTCATCGTAACGTTGCCCGATGAGCTCTTGGAGGCTGCTCGGATAGATGGGGCAAAGGAGTTCTTTATCTTCAGTCATATAGTGCTTCCGCTGTGCAAACCGGTTCTGGCCACTCTTGGCATCCTCAACTTTACCGGATCGTGGAACAACTTCCTGTGGCCGCTGATAATCTCCACTGACGAGTCCATGTACACCTTGCCTGTTGCAATTGCGAATCTAGCAGGGCAGTACGCAACAGAGTACGGGCTTCAGATGGCAGGATCAGTGATAGTGATAATGCCAATAGTGATCTTCTTCATGTTTGCGCAGCAGTGGTTCATGGAAGGCGTCGCACTAACTGGATTGAAAGGTTAGCATGGAGTATTTTCACTCCAGTCACCCGGGGAAACCCCTTCCATCAGGTCAACAGGTCGGTCGACGCGACACCCTAGCTCGGTGAGCCACCTGGCGTAGTCCTCAACAGGTGCCGGGTAGAGTCTCACTCTGCGACTCCCGAAATCGAGCCACACGCCACCCTTGTACCTATCTACGCTATGAAAAGGCAATCGCTCCATCCGGGCATATATCTGCACACTGCTTGCAACCAGTGCACTCTGCTGGCGAAGGCTGTATGATAAATGAGCCATATACGCCTAGCTCAGTTGAAAACTCCAACGCACCAGGTTGACAAACCTCAATGCAGAGCCCGCACCCTTTGCAGAGTCCCTTGCTGAAGCTCCACTGGCCGCCTTTCGTCTGCCTCACTATGTCTACGGTAGGCTCGGTATGAGTCATCAGCTTTCCACTCCCGCTCGAGAGAGTTCCTGCTGCGCCAGCTCGATTCCTCTCCTAATTGCCTTTCTGTTCATCTCTCTCAATGACTCGTCTTTGGCGAACTTCGATCCAAGCTCGGCTTCGAGCGACTCCATCACTGCCTCTTCACTGATATTCCCCGCCAAGCCGATAATCGCACCTAGCACCACCATGTTCAGCACTCGAGGAGTAAACTCATTCTTGGCCACGTCACTAGCCGGGATGGGCAGCAGCATACCTTTGGAGCGTGGCAACGGCTCAGCACCAGGCTCTCTACCTACAGCTGACGCAAATCCCTCAGGAGCCATCGTCTCCCATCCTTGAATTCCCACTGTCTTGTCATCGATCACCGGTGTTTTGAGATTAGAGCTATCGTAGATCACTATCGTATCTGAGCTTTGATATCGGCGAGTCCGTTCGAAGGCCCTGCGGCTGAGCACAGCCATAATATCAGCGTGCTCGAACTTAGGTGCACCTATGGGCGCATCAGACACCTGAACAAAGGCTATGGATGCTCCGCCTCGCTGCTCGACCCCAAAGTTAGGAATGTACAAAGATTCCAGCCCGCATCTGTACGCAGCTTCTGCAAGAATCTCTCCGACAACCTGAACCCCTTGGCCGCCTTCGCCTGCAATCACAAAACGCTTTCTGTATCTCATCAGCCACTCGCCCCCAGGCCTTCAGGCACACGGTGCTCCTTGAGTGGGAAGGCAGCTGCCATGTCCTCATTTACAAACTTCAGGGTATCAGATGGCTTTGTTCGCCAGTTAGTCGGACAACTGGACAAGAACTCCACAAACGAGAAACTAGACCTCTGTATCTGGTTCAGAAGAGCCTTCTTGAGGATCTGCTTAAGTTCTGGAAACTTAGTGACCGAACCGCGCGCCACATAAGCCTGGTCAGTAGCAGCCGCTGCTACAATCTCCGGCCCCATAAACGGAGCCCCCGTTTCAGGCACCGATCTTCCATATGGCGTAGTGCTCGTCTTCTGTCCAGGGAGAGTCGTCGGCGCCATCTGACCGCCCGTCATAGCATACACAGTGTTGTTTGCCAGAATCACGGTCACCGGGTCGTTCCTCACAGCGCTGCTTATCAAATGCTGCAAACCTATCGAATAGCCGCCACCGTCTCCCACATACGCGATCACCGTTAAATCGGGGCGGACCCTCTTCATTCCTACAACAACCGGAACAGTGCGGCCATGGTGCGTCTGAATCGAGTCGAGATTAAAGAAATCCCAGCTCAGCAAGGAGCATCCTATGTCGCACGCAAAGACTCCTTGGCGGTGAATGCCCAATTCATCTATGACGTCAGCCAATCCCTTGAGGATGATACCATGCCCACAACCCGGACAGAATCTGTGAGGCTTGGTCTCGCTCCTCCAGGCCTTGGGCACCTTCTGCTCGTCACCCAACAGGGATCACACCTCTTTGCTGAATTGAACTACCGAATCGACAATCTCCTCGGCGGTTATTCCAACTCCAGGTTTCAGAAGGGTCCTAACAGGCACCTGAGCACCGTAAAGCCTATCTCTGACCATGCTCTCGAGCTGGCCGTATGCAGACTCGGCAACCACGATCAGCTTCACTCTCTCAGCAACTGCTCGAAGCGCCTCTTCCGGGAACGGCCGCAGAGTGACAGATCTAAATCCACCCGCAGCGACACCCTGATCCCTGAGCATGAGCACAGCTTCCTTGGCAGAACGCCACACGACGCCGTGCGCAACGACAAGGACCTCGGCATCTTCGCACAAGTACTCTTCACTCTCGACTACTCGTGGTATCATCTCAGCGTAATCCCGGATGTGGCCTACAAGTACATCCATCAGCTCTTCTTCGATATTGAACGTATTTCTAAGATGGACCGGCTCCCTGTCTACTGAAGGCACTCCATCCGGCTTCAGAATTGGCTCCACACGTGGCAGAGCAACACCGGCTTCCTCCGGATCGTATAGCGTGACAGGTTCCCGCATCTTAGCCTGGTACCCGTCGCCGAGAACGAATGTGGGAAACCTAAACTCCCAGGCTGCCCAGAACGCCTTTATGACGTAATCAAACATATCCTGATGCGAAGAAGTCGAATAGACGATCCTCAGGCCCTCGCCATTGCCGCCGAAGCAAGTCAAGCGCGTCTCCTGCTGCGAGTAAATAACTGTAGCCGTCGATGGGCCTCCTCGCTGCTGTATAACCCACACTGCCGGAATCCGCATCATTTCTGCCATTGATATAGGTTCCTGCATCAACACGTTGCCGGGACCGGCTGTTGCGCAGAAGGCCAGCGATCCCGTAAGAACGGCCCCGATAGTTGCAAATCCTGCAGAGAGTTCGTCTTCTGTCTGCAAGAATTTCAGACCGTGTTCAGGGGCCAGCCTGGTCCAATAGTGCATAATCTCGTTCTGCGGGGTTATGGGGTAGCCAAACATAGCCCGCGCTCCGGCTGCAAGAGCAGCCCAGGCGACTACCTCATTCCCGGTCATAAACTGCCGCCTCTCGCCCGTTATGACTTTCAACTTTGCATCCTACCCTTTTTCCCTAGCACTCAGCACCTCTCAAGTTAGCCACTGCCTAAACATATCCATCGGTCCAAAACTTGAACCCCGCACTAAGCCCTGCACACTAGGCCATGCACTCCGCCGGGCTACAACCTAGGACTACCCCTCATAAACAATTCCAGGGTCCAAAGGGGTGCTCCCAGATCTTTCTCGGTCAAACGCAACCGCTCGGCGACATCAACAGCCACCGATACCGCAGCTACAGGTATTCCGGTCATTTCGCTCGCTCTTGTCACCGTCCTGATACCGCCGAGTATAACCTCTAGGGTGGTCTCGTCGCCCAAGTGAGTGTTGTTCACAATGAAGTGACACCAGTCGAGACTCCTCAGGTACTGGGCTATCAGCTCCGGCGTAGAAGTCATGGGTCTGCGGGCATTCACAACGCAGTACACACGAACATTTGGCTCTTCCTCTATTCCCTCAAGAAGGTTGAGTGCGGCAGCGCCGTGGACCCCATAGCCCACGTCGACAACAATACTCCCTGTCCGACCCAGCACACTCAGCATCTCAGCAGTGACCGGCACGCCAGCCTCACCTAGTCCGAACACCGCGTCGGGGTCCAACGCCACGACCTCCAGTCCCCTTTCCTCAAGGATCGGCTTCACGGATCGCACCGTGTACACCGGCTCTTCAGTGTCTAGGTCGAGCAGTGTCACTGCGCCGTACTCGCTTCGCAAGGCGAGTGCGCGGTTAATCGCGACCTCAGTCTTGCCACTCGCGTATTCGCCAACAAATACTTCTACAATCCTCGTCCTGCGGCCGTCTATAGGTGTCACAATAGGAGTATTCCTTGTTTGACTGCTTGCAATACCACTGGGATAGTATCTAGACCTTGTTGGGTAGTCTGTCCATCGATGTGCCAACGCATGGTGGAGTACACAGTATAACAGTGTACAAAAAGAATCGCCCCACACGACACGCAGGGGAAAAGTCACCGCACATGAAAAGCGGATTAGCATAGATCGATACTTTTAGGTCGGACGCTTTCGAGGCAGCACTCTTACACGTCGAAATGCATCAGGGTTTCCATCCCGGACAAAACACTGGCTCGCCCTGACGTTTCTGCCATTCGGTGAGTCCGATCTGTCGCATTACCTTGAGATTCTCTACAGTAATCCGATGGTGGTCGTAGCCGTCATTGCTAAAGTCAATAAGTTGCCGGCAGGGGAATTCCTCGCACTGAAAACAGTACTCGAGTTGTCGTGTCCGAGCGCACGACAGGAGCTTACAATCTGCGTCCCAGTGCTTGTCTAGAGCTCCCCTGCATCCCCCGCATTTCCCCTCGGCTAGCAGACCACACTTCGCACAGTTGAGCCCACATACTGAGATATCCCAGTCAGGCTTAGACACACTTGCTCCTCCTCATTTGGCTAAGGCGATCACCTCAATCAACGAACCACTGAGAAATCGTCTCGGCCAGACGCTCCTTCAAACGAGAATAACGGCGGAAAAGCCTCGGAGCTATGATTCCAGGCATCACTATCGCCCCAGCTTCCTCAGCTGCCTTTCGCATTGCCTCGATAGCTTGTGTTCCTCCCATCCACTCAAAAGGCAGCCTCATGGTGACGAACGGCAGAAGTTTCTTACCCTCAACGCCCTTAAGGTTCCTGAGGCAAGCCATGACAGCCGGTGAAGCATCAAATGCCCACACCGGGCCACCGATTAATACAGCATCATACTTGGTGCAGTCCGGCTGGTTTAATATCCTGACATCTTTCTGATGAGCTTTAACGTGCCCGTCGGGCCTAAGCTGAGTGACCTCAACAGAGTGCCCGCCTTCCCGCAACTTTTGAGCAATTCGGTCGGCAAAATCTAGAGTGGATCCAGTGTGAGAATGGACGATAATTCCTATAAACACACCCATCCCTCCCGCACGCTTGTTCCTAGTTGCTCGAGGTAATATTTAGGTACATTTCTTTATCTTCCTTCTATTTGCAAGCCTGAACACTGACAGGAGGGTCTGGACTAGGCGGATACCTCGACCTGAGGCTTCACAGGCGACTTGGCATCAGTAGTGATCTTCTTAAGACCGAACACTAAAATGAGCCAGCCGATTACCCTGATGGCAGAAGAGACTCTGAGGGCCATATAACCCGGCATATATGCCAGGAGCATGGTCCCAAACATCGGCGAGATAAACCCAGTTACAGACAAAGCCGTGTTAAAAGTTGCAACACAAGCCGGCCTGTACTGCTCCTTCGAAGAGTTTAGAAGGATGGTGTAAATGGTAAGGCTCCAACCGGCATTCCAAAAACCAACCCACGATTGCAGCAACGTCATAAAGATGACATTTGGAAACAGGCTATAGATAAACGGAAACGTAGCGTTGCCAAGGATCGAAATTACCAGCACTATATCGTCGCCTCGCTTGGCTGCTACCTTGCCCAGGTACCAGAAGCCGATTGCGGACATGATCCCCGACGCAGAGTTGAAAATCCCAATGACAGTGGTGCTCAATCCTAGCTCCCGAACGTGGTAGATGGGCCAGACCGGGCCTGTGGTATTCATACCAAAATGGAACACAAACATGCTAACCAAAAAGATGAGAAACTTGTGCCCGTACTCTTCGTCACTGAAAATGGCTTTCAGCTGACGAATGTAGGACTCGCCGGCCTCTGGCTTAGAGATCCTGCTGCCCGTGCCTTGCTCAACTTCGTCAATGCGTGTAACTAGATAGACTCCCACAACACACAGCACAAAAGCAGCGCTGAACAGCACCGAATAGTTTAGCGGGTAGTCGACCGCTTCAATAAAGTAGCCACCGAGAAAAGTCGCTACAATAGCTGCAACTTTGACGACAGCATTTCTAAACCCCAAAATACTTGCAAGCTGCTCGCGCGGAAATAGGTGTGATTGAAGGTCCGCCCAAACCACGTTGAGCAAAGCTCCCGGCACCGCCATAATGACAACAATAACTATCAGCACTTTTGGATTGATCAGTCCAACAAAAGTGAGAATAGCGAGCAATAAATAAAACCCGCGGTTGCTGAGCGCGCATGCTGCAGAGATGGTCTTCAGCGATGGATAACCTTGAACCAAACGAGTCAACGGGATCATTGCCAGCATGCTGACCAGAGCGGGAAGCGAGCTCAAAAGGCCAACCTCAAGATCTGAAGCCCCAAGATGGAGGGCAAGAATCGAGATGTAAGATGAAACCAGCCAGATTCCAAAGTTGCTGATTATGCCCTCCCAGATGAGAAGCTGTTCGTTGTATTTTGCTCTGCCATATCTCTTGGCCCTGAGAGAATTCACTTGACGCAAGCCTCCGCTATCGTTAGGCCCGGACCGCAGTTGCAGACCGATTGATCCACAACAGCCACAGACCTATACTTCCACAGAGTACTCTCCTCTCCTCTTGGTATTCGGGAGACTATTACTAGCAACAGAGGGATGTGCCACCCAATGACACACCCCTCGAAGTCTATTCACGTATCGCCGGTACAAGTAGCCTAGACTGACTCCACCTATAGATCAGTGTTGATCCAACTCCTCGGTCCGGTCAGTAGCAATCGGTGGCCTGTAACTCAGTGCAGAGATCTCTTCCCACTGCTCCCTGCTCATCTCGTAGTCAGCAGCAGCTAGAGAAGCCTTGAGCTGCTCGGGATTTCGGGCACCGATGATCGGCGCAGTGACTGCCGGATGAGCTTTGACCCATGCTACTGCCAGCGTCGCCGGGTGTATTCCCTGCTTACGGGCGTACTCGCAGAACCTTTCAGCGATTTCATAGTATTTTTCATCTGCGTACCTCTTCTTGTAATTCTCTACATTCATGATCCTTCCAGATGGATCCTTATGAGTAGTCGAGTACTTTCCGGTCAGAAGTCCTGCTGCCAGAGGGCTGTAAGGAATCACCGCTAGTCCCTCAGCCTGCGCCAGCGGCAGAATCTCAATCTCTGCAGTTCTCTTGACAAGGTTATACATCGGCTGCAGAACATGCACAGGTGCGAGGCGAAGGAGCTCTGTCTTGCCGATCGCGCGGGCTATTTGCCAAGCAGCCCAGTTGCTCAGCCCGATATATAAAATCTTCCCTTGAGTAACCAAATCTGACAGAGCCGTCAAGGTTTCTTCGATTGGAGTCGTTTTGTCAAATGTATGACAAAAATACACATCGATCCGATCTGTCTGAAGCCGGCGCAATGTATCCTCAATCGCCATCATGATTGACCTGCGCGACAGGCCGCGCTCGACCCGTCCATCCCCCACACTGAACCCAACTTTAGAGGTGATCACGAGCTCGTCGCGGCAACCCTTGATAAGACGCCCAAGGATCTCCTCTGCTTTGCCCTTTGAGTACATATTCGCACAGTCAAAAAAGTTGATCCCCGCGTCTCTACACATGGCAAACATCTTTGCGGATGTTTCTTCATCAGCTTCGGCTCCAAATGACATTGTTCCAAAGCACAGGCGAGAAACCTTTACCCCTGTCTTTCCCAGTGTGGTGTACTGCATATTACCACTCCCCGGCTTGAACGCTTCCTGACACAAAGCTCTACTTAACACTGAGCAAGCTCAGTTCAAACTCAGTGTAACAACAGCGTGACAAGCTGTCAAACGACAGCGGAGGTGAAACTCTGATGGACTTCCGCAAGAAGATATCGGTGGCCGACATCAAGACAGGGATAGACTGTCTGCGCGAAGTCGGCAACCTGATCCATTTGCTGACTCAATTCTATCGCTGCCAGCCCGGGTGCGTAAGTGAAGAAAGTCAGTCTTGCTGGTGACAAATGTCATGAATATGCTAGACTTGTACGAGAGAAGACGAGACCGTGTCGGCTATTCTCAACAGGGCGGTCATATGGGCATGTTGCACTACACTAGTAGTCGGCAATCCCGTGGACACTCCGATCATAGTAGCAATGCTGTCAGCAGTCACGATCAGCGCACTCATCTGTCTCAGGCTTTGGAGAAGCTCGGACTGCGCGACCGCACACAACTAGCTGTGTTTTACTTCGGTGGGTTGTAGTTTCGCAGTCCTACGCTGGAGGTGTGTACATGAGAGGCCTTCTCAGAGACTTGTCCAGAGACTTTGGTGATTTCATGATCTGGTACACTGGGTCTAAACGCAGCACAAGCATGTTAGTGTATCATTTTCACGATCACTATGAGATCTACTATCAGCTCTCTGGTGAGAGGCGCTTTTTCATCGGCAACGGCAACTATTACTTGAAAAAAGGGGATATAGCTCTAGTCGATTCCAATGTCATACACAGAACCACTGCGTACGGAGAACAAGGGTGTGAAAGAGTACTCATTAACATCCAGAAGTCGTTCCTGAATATCCTAGATGAGGACGTTCGCAGGATTATAGTACCCTCTTGCTTCCGAGAAGGTGGACGGGTCCTCAGATTGAACACGGAACAGCAACTTAAGGTAGAATCGCTTCTGGAAAACTTGCTTAACATCGACATAGACGACTACCGGCTGCAAAAGACGTATGCCCAGACGCTCGTGATACAATTATTGATCCTCCTGCACATGTACGTTCAGGATAAGAGCCTGCATGCAGCAAGGTACTCCGACCCATACTCCGAAAAAATGTCAACGATAATCTCTTACATCAACAGAAACTACATGAATCCCATCACGCTTTCTTCGCTCGCTAAGGAGTTTCACATGAGCATAAGCAGTCTTACCAGGGCGTTTAAGCGAGTCACCGGTTACACGTTTACGCAGTACTTGAACTGTGTACGAGTAAAAGAAGCCCAGAAGCTGCTAGCCTCTGAAAACCTAAGCGTCACTCAGCTATCTGAGAGGGTTGGATATAGCAGTATAAATCACTTCTGCCGCATGTTCAAGCGAATATCCGGTTGTTCAGCTCTTGAATTTAAGAAAGCGTTATGACACCGGTTTGGGATTCCATCCATCGTTTCCGCGCAAAATGTTTTCAACTGTATATCTAGCTGCCTCTTCGTCAGTTAGTTGTCTGCTCCAAGCCACTCTGTCGTTTACACCGGCGCCCGGCCCGTAGTTGCCGTATTCGAAGTAGCGCGCAGTAGCCTCATTGCTGACTTTGCCCCAGTTGTGCCAACCGGCGGGCTGAACCACCTCGGACATATAGCAGTTAATATAGGCCACATGTGCGTATGGCCGCCAAGGCCTGCCCAACCAAACAGTACCAGGATTCACGTCACCTACAATCCTGCAATTGATGAAAACAAACCCAAACTCGCGGTCTTCTGGGGTGGATGCTGCGGTTATGTACCCACCGGTTTTTCTGACATTTACAATGTCGCAATCTTCAAAAACCGCTGTTGCCGAGCCATAAATGAAGTCCACATCGCCTTCTATATGACACTTGTAAAAGTACTGCCTGCCATCGCCATTAGCATAAACGGTATCCTGATGGGAGGTGAATTTACAGTTGGCAAAGGCCATTCTGTCTCCCTCTAGCCGGACAGCTTGAGCTTGACCCGTTCCGACTAACGCAGAGTTGCTGAACGTGAGATTCTCAGCTGTAAAATCATTGCTCAGCACAATGGTACTGGCAGCACCCCACGTGTTGTACAGATAATCAGGTGAGTGTTGAATGTGTGCCGTCTCGTTAAAATCCAAGATTGTCGTCTCCCGATTCTCTCCGATCAGGCTGATCATTGCTTTATCTTTGGGAATCAGTATTTTCTCATGGTACAACCCTTCTCCAATAAATATCATGATGCGCTCACGATTGCCGTCCGGTACTGCATTAATTGCTTCCTGAACGGTGGAGAATTCACCAGATCCGTCTGAGGATACAAATAACTGCTGCATCCACCGACCGCTAGTGCTCAGCCTCACCTGAGAGATTATCTCCATACCTGTCTCGGCGACGCTCACTCTTACCTGTCCAGCTGTATCAATGCTGCTAGGTTTGTTCAACGAAACTCCGCTGGAACTCAAGTCCACCCAACAAACCATACGCTCATGCGCTTCTAAGTCTGGGAAGAAGGTCACAATAGCAGTCCGCACCTTAGTCTTATCGTTATCCCAAAATGCCAACGGCTTCATTTCTGAGTACACTGACGTACCATTGTCAGTTTGAACGGCCAAACTAGCACCTGGTCGAATGCAATAGCGTTCCGGGAAGCCGATTAAAGCTTGAACGAGCACGTTTTGGCGATCGAAAGCCGCGAAATTCTCAACTTGAATAGCAATTCTATCAGCGTTTACATAGCTGTTTAATGGATTCATAGACACCGCCTCTGAGACTTTGTCCTTTAGTGTTGGGTATTTCTCTGTACTGACGCTCTTGAGTACATCTATAGCTGCTGTCCTAACTAGCAATGGTTCTTTCTGATCAAGTGCAACCATTATCAGCCGATCTTCGGTCTTCTCGTCGAGGTTTCCAATCTTCTGCAACACTTTTAGAGCAGCCACGCGAAGTGACACCTTTTCATGCGGATTCAGGACTATGTCCCTGATCCGCGGTAACGAGCTATAGGAATTTCTTGCTAGAACTGTAATCGCTAAGTCTCTCCACTTGAGAGTAAGCAGTCGATCGATCAGGATCGAAATAGTGTCATCTTTGAGAGGAATTATGCCCGGGGATATCGCCATAGCCGCCATGCGGCACTCCCAGGCAAAGCGCGTGTTGCTCGACCCGGACAGCAGGAGCAAATCAATCGCAGCTTCATTGGCGGCTGCCTCTCCGAAACTTCCTAGGACGTTAGCTGCCTCGATTTTCACGTCGTCATTCGAATCAAACAAAGCTTGTCTTACTGCATCGATTACTTCCTGTTCTTTTGGCCCAATCTTTCCTAAACTCTGCAGCGCTCCGATCCTTACGAAGCTATCTTCGTCAGTGGCAAGCGAGTGAAGCAAAGCAGGTATTGCAGCCGGGCTTCCTATTCGGCCCAACAGCCGCGCTACAACGCCTCTCAACACTTCTGGGTTGTCGTTCTGATCGCGCAGCACTCGCTCCAGGAATGGGATTGCGGTTTCTCCTAACTCAATCAGGTAACTCTCTGCAGCAATCCGCACCTCTTCATCTGGTGAGAGCAGCTGCTCAATGTACTCAGCAACGACTGACTCTAATTCCTCTGATGAGTGATAATCGGATCGCAGCGGGTTGGTTCCGTTCAGATACTCCTCGAGATTTGTATAGCCGTCGCCGTCAATATCGCCTGAATGGTCAATACCGCCTTCTGGACTGCAACCGTGCTTGATGGCCCACCAGTCGGGGATTCCATCGCTATCGCTGTCCAAAGGCGCAGAAAAGCTCCTCAGGAACGGCAGTCCACCGACGTCCTCCTGGCTGTCAATGATTCCAGTACCCGGGCCGGTCACTGCTCCACCATAGGTAGCGGTACCCGTCCTGACCTCCTCCACAATTCTCTTATCGATTTCATCCCGAACAGGCAGCGTAGCTCCGGCATGCGCCAGTACCAACTCATAGGCTTCTAGTGCCGAATGCGTGGCGACAGGAGGAACCGGGAATTCAGTCTCGCTGCGCATATCTGGGACTTTGCCACTACGAGGCTGGACGCCACCAGCCCAGTTATCCGCACTGATATCCGGATAGCCGTACACGAAGTTGTCTTCTACGTACCACTTGCCGTCATGCGATGCCTCGACTATCTTGTATTTCAGTCTTCCCTCGCCCGTAGCTGGTCCGGCTTTGAAGTAATTGGCCACCATGTTTACATTCGCACCTTCGCCGCCGTAAGCGCTGTTAAAGCCCCAGTTGTATATAACGTTGTTTCTCATGTCCGTAGCTGGGCCATCCGAAGAACCGGGTGCAAACCTTGGGTTTCTACTGGAGTGGTGTGCCAGTAAGTTATGATGGAATGACGAGGCTCCACCCCAAATGCCTCCATATCCGTGGTTGCCTTTAACGTGGACCGAACCCCTCAGGCTTTCGGTTATAAACGACCACTGAACCGTGACATTGTTGCACTCGTAAAAGCTCAGGCACTCATCAACCGACCAACTTGCGGATATGTGGTCCAAGATTACGTTGGATACTCCTCTCCCGCCGATGGTGTCCCCTTCAATGCGGTTGTAATCGCCCATTCTGAACCGCATATAGCGAATAATCACATTATCAGTATTGATGTAGACCGGTGCGCCAGCTACGGTTATCCCATCGCCGGGAGCGGTTTGCCCGGCAATTGTGATATAAGGATTGTTAATGTTAAGAGCCTCGGTCAGCATGATGTTACCTGATACTGCGAATACGACTGTTCGCGGCCCAGTTGCTTCAACTGCCTCTCGCAGGCTGCCCGGCCCGCGGTCATTTAAATTGGTAACAACGTAGACCTCTCCGCCTCTGCCGCCAACAGTGTACTTGCCGTAGCCTTCTGCTCCTGGGAAAGCCGGCACTTTGTCGAAATCTCCGACGGACTTTACTATCTCCGGCGGCCGGCCGGCGTCGTCACCCAGGGCGTTCAGCAATGCATTGCTGTAGCTGCGAACCTTTTCAGAGCGGTTTTCGCCTACCAAGCTTCTCAGCCTTTCGATTACTTCAGGCATTTCCTTCGCTGCGTTATAAAACATTGGCGACAGCCGCCAGAGTATTTCTTCGTCGAGGAGGTCGAGGTTGTCCAGCAAGGCCAGCACTTGCGGATGAGCTGAAGCTCTAACCTTCTCCAAGTATCGTGCAGCAGTCATTCTTAGATCCTTTGCGCTTTCTGGATCTAACAAGATCTCAATGAAGAACTCAATTACTTCCGCATTATCCGCAGCGCTCTTCTCTAGAGCGTATGCCAACATCAGGTAGGTCTCGTCCGATGCGGAATAGTCACCGGCCAATTCAAGTAACTGTGCAGTGATCGAAGGATCGTCCTTGGCCAGTTCGCCAAGGCAGTAAATGGCTTGCTCCTGGATAGGACCGGATGCGGTTTTAGCAACTTCAAACAGCAGTTGTGACAGGCTCTGCCTATGACCAGCCATTCTGGGATATAAAGTGGTGATCAATAAGTATAGATTCTTCTGCAGACCCTCAGACGGCTGTGAGAGCCTGGCTTTTAATAGCCCAATTGGATCAGAAGCTTTCTGAAGATTGCGTGCAATCGCTTGTATGATGTGATATGAGTTGCCCCGAGAGCCTAGGTCGTCGAACAAGGCTGAAAGTATGTCGTCGTAATTAATTCGCAAAGCAGTCGCCGCCTGAGTTGCCCGCCAGGCAAGCATTGCGTCGCCAGCTGCAAGCGCCTGTGCCAACCCTTGAATCACTTCAGAGTTCACAATACCAATTGATCTCAGAGCATCTACAGCTGTTGATCGGATAGTTATATCCTCTCTAGTGTCCCCCGCTACACGAGCAACATCCTGCACGATGCTGGCTGCCTCCGGACCCAGGGAAAGCACAGTCTGTGCAGCTTTATTGCGGGTAACCGCATTCTTGTCGACAAGCCCTTCCCGAATCAAAGGCAGGCCGGCAGCCCCAAGCCTTTCTGCGTAGGAGATCAGCTCAAACCCGATAAGGCTATCCTCTCCTTGGTGTGTTCGCATCAAGTCAACAAGAATCGGAACTGCGGTTTCGCCATACTCATTCAAGACGGCAATAGCTGCTTGCTTAGCCTCGGTATCATCGCTAACCAAGTTTGCTACAGCTTGCCTGATTTGAGCGACATCATTCTGATCCAATCCACCCAAGTCGGTAGCGCAAGCTTGAGGTATGCAGACAAGCAAACTGACCATTAGGAAGACTGCTAATAGCGCCATAGACGCGAACCTGGTATTAATCGCAATCGCCCCCTAAGAGTTCAATAGCCTATTCGACTACAAACCAATGGAACTCGCCAAAGTCAGGCTTGACATCATTTGCACTGTTGACACAGAATACTCCGACTTTTGCACCGATCCAGTGCCCTTTGGTCGCCTGAAAAACCGAGCCAACCTGGCTGTACTTTTCTCCATCTATGCTGTAGCTGAAAGTACATTTTGCATCTAATTCCACCTGAACCCGGAGATAAACGTCATTAGTGTCAAGGGCGATCTTTTCGGTGATCTCCTCCCTCTCGGCATCACTGTCTCCAAGGACTAGCCTCAGTTGATACCTATCAAGATGCCTGCTCAAACAAAGGTAAGCGTACCGTCTGCCCATTACTGTCATTCCTGAGTACGTCTCAGAATCGTTCGCAGATAGCGTCAGCCTTGTTGTAGCCTGAAAGCGAGGCGCCGGGAACTTTTGCATCAGAAGATTCGGCGCATGCCACAGGATCTTATTTTCAGAAGGAATTGGGTAGGAATACAGCTTGAGAGAAGAGCCTGTAAGCGAACTCCATTTCGGATTGGGATTTGCTTGCCATTGCCATTGAAGCCCTAACCGCTCGCTGTCGAAATAATCTGTAGTTGCCGGCACTTCTATAGGGTATTCTCTGCCCACATTAGGCTTTTTGTAACGCAGCACAGGCTCGCCTCTTCCGAACTCGTCCTGATTAATGCCCATCAATGGCCAATCGTCCACCCACTGCACGGGCTGTAAATGGACAACGCGGCCATATGCATCCTTATCCTGGAAATGGATAAACCAGGATTCCCCGGAAGGCAACTCTACTAAACCACCCTGATGCGGACCATTAATCTCAGTGCTGCCCTGATGCAACACAACCTTGTCTTCGTACGGGCCAAACACATTTCTAGAGCGCAACACTGTCTGCCAGCCTGTCCGAACTCCACCGGCGGGAGCGAAGATGTAATAGTAGCCGTTGCGCTTATACATCTTCGGACCTTCCATAGTTGGGTGCCGCACAGGGTCCTCAAACACTATCGTGCCTTCATCAAGTAACTGCGTACCGTCGGATTTCATGCGATGTAGTGTCAAGCGGTGCTTAATCCCGCAGCGACTGTACGCATAAGCATGGACAAGATAGGCTTGGCCATCATCATCCCAGAACGGGCAGGGATCTATAAAGCCTTTGGCTTTATGCACACATACTAACGGCGACCACTTCCCAAAAGGATCGTCTGTCACGCTCATGAAGATACCTTCATCCGGAGCACCAAAGAACACCCAGAATTTCTGATCATGATAGCGTATACTCGGCGCCCATATGCCGCATCCATGTTGGACTCGATCATACTCATCAAACGGGAAGCGTTCTACCACATGGTTGACGATCTTCCAATTGACTAAATCGTAGGAATGCAAGATAGGCAGTCCGGGCATATTGGTGAAACTGGAAGCGACCATGAAAAACTCGTTTCCAACACGAATCACGTCTGGATCGGAATAGTCTGCGTGGATTATCGGATTGATATATGTCCCATCACCTTGGTCGGGAACCCATACTTTATCGGTCACGAGGTAACCCTCCTCTTTAATAAGGCCTCTCAGTCATAGATCTTCATCAAAGCAAGCATTCGAAGTGCAAAGCGATGCGCTTGTGCGAGCGTCTTTCCGTCCTTGGCTACTTCAGCCCAACTTCGCTTGAACCCGCGCTTAGCCCTCTCCCACAAGACTGCATCCTTATCTTTAGACGCGGAATAATGATAGGCATAAGCAACTGCCGGAGCAAGATTTCGATCAGAAGTCATTTTGTAATCCCGGTTCTGAGCATGAAATGCCCAGGCTCCCGGAGGATCTACCCAGCCATAATGGCATAATGCTCGGCCCAGTTTGACAATAAAATCTCGTACTTCGGCGCTCTTTGTCACTTGATAGTACATCACCATAGAATCCATGACGGGGCTTCCCATGAGAATTCCAGCAAAGCCGTTCCTTTCAAAAAAGCCTCCGAGCAATCCGTTATCTAATTGCAATTGTTGGGCGATTTCCATTAGACACTTAGAAGCTTGGAAAAACTTGTCTTCGGGGAAAATATTATATGCGCCCATCATGGACACGTTGGACCATCCCCACTGCCGCTCGGTGCCAAACATTTTCTCAGCCGGCAAATCTCCTGATTGAACCCGATGATAGCGGTCCAGTATTTCGTCAGCCCACCTATCGGCCACAGACAGGGCTACGTCTCTAGCCAGGAAGTCGCCGGAAAAGGCGTAATACTCAAGGATCCCTTGAATCCAAGCGTGCGAACTTAACCCTCCATGTCCCTGCGAAGTATGGCCTAAGACATCACTGCTATAGCTGTTGTCGTGCTGATACACCCTTCCTTTCTGGGGCCCAGCATTGATGATATCGATATTGATCATGTGACGTGCTGCCGGCAGGGCGAATTCGTCATACCATTCTCGTCCACAGCCACGCAGAAACATTAGCATACCAACATGAGGATAATCATACTCGCCATTATTCCACGACCCAAGTGTCCGGTAACAATCGTCACCAAAGTTCCGATCTCCGTACAGTCTTTTCTCTATACGCCTCTCCAAAACGCAGGCCAGACTCTGGTCAGCTGCATGCTCATACTCTGGAAAACGAGCTGAATCTCGACTGCACAAGTCTCCTAGTGCCCCGCTCTCAACATACCAGTCCGAAGGTGCCAACGCATACAGCGGATTCTGAAACTGGTCCACTACCTCAGCAACCGCGCTGTCGTCAAGATCTGCTTCATGGAAGAACAAGAGAAACTCATGAGTTCGGGTTTCTCCTTGCAACAATTCATAGCTAGTTTTTATCTGTCCTCCCGGAAGAAAGGAATCATAGTTGTTAGTCCTTTCAGGCAATAAGCCAATTTGCAGGTAATCGGGCGTGACTTCCAGGCTCTTGGGATACATTTGCCAAAAATGTCTAACAGTAGCTGTTATTGCTAGCCCATTTTTAGCCTTGGCTGTAATCCACCCAGAGAATTGACCTGGGACTGAGGTGAGTACTTCATCCAAGTAACCTATTTCATAACAGTCAGGGTTGTCTTGTAACACGCCAATTGCAGTCCCAGACAACTTATCGCAGCTGAAAATCTTAGAGCGCTCTTGGCAAATAACGGTCTCACATGCCTGAAACGGCACTTGGAAAATCAGACCCGCCAGCCGTACCCTTGGTCCCATGTTTCGGACCGAATGAAAGATTCTTAAGGTTTTGCCGCCGCGATGTGCCACAAAGCGAATAATATAGGACAAATCAGTAGGGCGTCCTGTCTCGGTTACATACGGGCCACTGACAGTGATATCCACCCGTTCCGAACCGTTGTCATTAACGGATAATCGATCGATTGGTCCACAGTACAGACTCATACCGTCCAGTTTCACAACCAGGCCGATGTACTCTCCTCTCCCGGTCAGATCGGCCCATCCTGTAGCAGTTCTGATGCTCAACTGGCCAAACGGCCGCTTGCCGGCCTCGTTCACAACAAACCTCATCGCACCGGTATCAACATGGATTTGACCCGGCCGTCCGCTTGTCCCTATGAGTTCGCTCGATGATTCCTTAACCGCGCTCTTAGGAAAGAATTGCAGGTAGTAATCTCTGGCACTCCCGGCATCTACCGTCGCCAAAAAGCTAACCAATGTCCACTTAATGCTGCCCTCCGGCCACCAGGCTAATGCGCAAAACTGAGCAGGAACTGGATGTCCATCCCCATCTAAAAGCTGCAACTCGGAAGCATCAAGTATTCGAAGGTCTCTAGGAACGGGTACTCCGTTTGAGACTAGTTCATCGCGCCTGGGAAATGGTGTGGCGTTTTCCACCCTCAGCCGCACTTGATTGTCTTTCAATGGTGTCAATCGGGACTCCTGATTTGCTCGGCTACTCATTGCATGTCTCCTGTCTCAACGATGGCGTACAGCTATGAAAATCAAGTATGTTTGAAAAGCGGCTTCACCAACGGAGCTCGGCCCGTTGGTGAAGCCACTCAGCCTATTTGATGATTACTCAAGCTTACTGGTTGAACATCCGGTCGATCTCAGCTTGAGCTACAGGAGCCTTGGACTCTAGATACGAACGAGCTGCCACTTCGCCTCTCAACACCGGCGCAATCTCGTGCCAACTCAGTTTCACATCTGGGGTTTGAGAGAACGCATTTATCCACTCTACATCGCCATTCCAAGTCTCGATTGCATACACAAGATGCTCAACAGACTTTTGATTCGGGAACCGTGCAGATACTTCGCTCATTAACCAAGTATCGAAGTCCAGATCATCTTTCCGGAACAAGAAATCATGCAGGGCTACTAGCGCAGCAGGATCCTCCGCAGTGACAGGAATCGCTGCGTACTTGACCGCCCATTCCGGATAAATCGGGCGATCAGTATGCGGACCGGTCGGCAACGGCGCAGTTACCAAGATGTCACCGTTGTTTGCTACACCGCCCTCTGGGTGATCTGCACCAAACTGCATCAAAACATGGCCGCTCTTTATCCGGTTGTCGGCATCCAACTCAACCGGCACGACATACCCGTTTCTGTACCATTCGGCAATCTTCTCAAAGATCCAAACGGCCTCTTCATCTGCCCAACCGTATCTGTACTTGCCGTCAGGATCCTTCTTTACGAATTGGGCGTTGTTAATGTAAAGTCCGTAGTCGAGACGCCGGTTAGCGATACCCCACTGGTCAATACTGCCGTCTCCATTGGTATCTCGGGTAACGGCTTTTGCGAGCTTCTCAGCTTCCTCCCACGTCCACTTGCCTGCTTTCCATAGCTCATAAATATCGGGAAGCCCTTCTCGCTCTAGCATGCTCTGGTTATAAACCAGGCCAGTAGGTCTGAAACAGTTGCCATATATGTGCCCAAACGTGTATCTATGTCCTCGCAATGCAAGAATCTGAGTGTGTATGATATTGTCTACTCTGTACAGATTATCATAGTACTCCTGAGGCAGAAGCTCATCGAGCGGATACAGCATCCCATGCCGAGCCATGGTGAAATACTGACCACGCCAGTCATCATAAATGATATCGTGAGTAGCCTCGCCCGTCATGATGCGGGTCATAATTACCTCGGCACCGGGCCTATAAAGGAACTCGATCTTGCCGATGTTAAACAGTTTCATTGCTTCTTCGAGCCGACCTGCCTTTGGAGTCCCCTCGGCAAAATTATCCGCTGTCACTTGACCAATGATTGTAACGGTAGCTCCGCCAAAATCAACCTGATCTGGACTTAGCACACCTGGACTTGGGATGTAATCCTGAGCCGAAACTCCAACTGCAGTTAACATGACAATCACGATAGCTGCCACTAAGGGTGCATAAACTCTCTTGGCCATTAAAGTTCCTCCTTCCGCGGTTCTGGCATGTTATAGAGACTTAGAACTGCACGTGGTAGAGTGTTAACTAAGACAAACTCTAAGCAGTACCACCCCCTATTGAACTCAGAGAATCACGATCCTGTGATGCCTGTGCGCTGGATGCTTTCAACGAAGTATCTTTGCAAGCAGACATACAGGAGAACTATCGGAGCAATCAGCAAAAGACTACCGGTATTGTGCAGCAACGAGACCTCGACCATAGAATCTGCCCAGTATTGCCCTAGCACGCTGTACGCTAACTGATTCAGCATGTTAGGCAAGCCAGCATAATTTGGAATGAATAATTGAGTGAAGTAATAGTCATTCCATTGCCAAACGAATGAGAACAAGAACACAATCACCATCGCAGGCAATGCACCTGGGAGCATTATAGTGTAGAAAGTCCGAAATATACTGGCGCCGTCAACATAGGCCGCCTCCTCAAGCTCTCGCGGCATGCTCTTAAAGTACTGTCGCAGAATGTAGATAAACAAACCGTTGCGTGGACCGGTACAGGTCGCAGCCATGATGATAAATGGCCATAATGTATTGATCATACTAATCGGTTGCTTCAAAACGCCCAGTAGGTCAAAATACCGAAAATTGAGATACAGTGGAATAGTAAACAGCTCCGGCGGAACGATTAATGTGAAAATCGCAAGCGAAAACAGGACTTTAGCGCCTTTGAAATGGAACCGTGATATGCCATAGGCCACTACAGTGCAGGAAGCCAGTTGCAGTATACTTACCAGCAAAGACAGTTTGGCAGAATTCCAAAAAGCCAATGGGTATTTCATATGCGTCCAAACCAACTGGTAGTTGCGCAGCGTCGGATGTCTAGGAATCCAAGCCACCGTATTGTCCCACAGGTCAGCACGGGACATAAAGGACGACGCTATCTTGCTCAGTATAGGAAAGACTGCGATGTAGCAAATACCAAGCAGGATTACGGCTCTGATTACTCCCCAAAGGCTGCTTCTGAACCGGGCTCTCAGCGAATAGAGCCTTGCGTTGTGTACACCGAGCTGATGTGCTTGTTCACTTGCATTCCCTTGTCTATAGACAACTGCCATCCTGTATCCGTCCAATCTATTTAGTCTATTCCTGGTAAAAGACCAGTCTAGAGAACAATGCAAAGATAATGATCAGAATCAAGCCGATTACACTGAAGTAAATCCAAGACATCGCCGACCCAATTCCATAGCCCAGACTACCGAAACTAGCAGTCCTTATGGCCGTCACAACCAAATTGGCCGGAGATGTGAAGTAATCGACAATCGTATACACGACATTTGTCAATATCAACGGGCTTGTCAGAGGAAGGGTGATCAGCCAGAAACATTCCCAGCTCGTTGCCCCTTCAACCTCCGCTGCTTCATACAGCGACGATGGGATGGACTGCAATCCGGCGAGTAACACTAATATCTGAATGCTAGAGCTTCTTATGATCTCAGGGATGCGATCAATAGCTAGAAGAATGTTGTCTATGAACGTCTTGGGCAGTTGGAACGTAGACAGATAGGCGCTAAATCTCTCAGTGGCCAAGAACGTGTTCGCCTCTTCCATGCCGTACTCCAGTATGCCAGTCATATAGTCCTGCATTTCGATCTTAAGGACTATACCTGAAGCCATTATTATGGGCATAAAGAGGATAGTACGAGCCAGCAGGCGCCCGCGGAACTGCTGATTGAGGATTACGGCTGCAAAGAAACTAAACACGAGAATCCAAAACACATTTGCCGCCATGTTGCCTACAGTACCCACCAACTCTCTGACAAATGTTGGGTGACCCCTTAATACATAGACGAAATTCTTCAAGCCAACGAAGGTTGTCTCGTATCCGGCCTTAGTGACCTTCAGCTCACTCAAGCTAAAGATGATCGACTGGATCAAGGGATAGAGGAATACGAACAGGAAGCCCAGGATAAAAGGCAGTGCAAACAAGTAACCCGCTACTATGCTTTGCTGTCGCAGAGTCAACCGCCCAAGCTTCCTTATTCTCATTACTGTTCACCTTCCATTACCAGATAACTCTTCGCATCTATAAGCCGACCGTCAATCTCGACAGGTTCATTTCGATAGTTGACAATAATCCTCGTTCCGTTTTCATACGTCGTCTCATATACTCGTTCCGAGAGCTGCCGATGATTGGCGATTGTTTGCCCTTGGAGAGGCTGCAAGATACGGTTCAGCTCTTCGTACAGACTGACAGCAGTATCCAGCCAAGTCTTATAGCCGATCGACAGCAAATAGTGGAATGGGGTATCTTTCAAGACCCGGGAGTCCTGATAGCTCCACATAAAGTATGGGTAAGCGCCTATCTCAAGAGATTTCAGAAGCACATCTTTCAGGTCATCTCCGTGATTGATCGGTACGCCGGCATAGTTGACGTAACCTCGTATTACCATCTGGTAGAACGGAACTTCTTCATCGGTAATGACAAACCCGCTGCCGCTGGTTGGCATATTGAGTATGTGATCAGCATGAACGAGTCCATACAGGTTCGCCCCATCAATGATTAGAGACTTCTCACGTGCCATTCGCGCAATTGCGTCAGCAATGATGTCTCTGGCTTGCTGGCGATCAATTAACCTATCCACTTGTGTTTGGAAGTCCGAGTTGATATTTATACCCAAATCCCGTAATGCTAGCCCGGTTATACCGTACCTACTGCAGTCGGAGAGGAACCCTTCTACTTGTTCCGGCAGCTTTGACACAGAGAGCACGTATGCGTTTGTCCCAGATGGAAGCTGCCTCAATACCCGAGTCCTATTAAGTGAATAGGCCACATGAGTGTCAACGTCGAAACCATCGCCGGATCTAGTCTTGGCTACAAGGGTTTGAGTAAGGACGGGATAGAACTCAACGCCTTTGTCCTTTAGATAGTTAACCAGACCAAGAAAGCTGCTCTGATTCCCCAGAGCGGGCTCCAAGAAAACCTTGCTGGGGTACACGTGTTCTATCCCACCTTCAAGCCATCCGGTGTACCTCAGCACGACATTACTTACACCCTTGCCCTGAAGCTCATCGACGATGCTCTTTACCTGATCGTAAGTTGTCAGCGGTTCTACGACCTGCCGCGGCACTCCCAGTATTGGCTTTTGCCTATGAATGCCACCGATTAGATCTAGATAAAACGGAATCTTCGCTTGCGGGTCCACCTTCTCCAAGGAATAGCGGTCTACCAGGTATTGCTGAAGACGGCGGGCCATTCCCGAGTAATCTGATTCGCCACTGCGAAGGAACATGTATCGAACCTGAAGGTCGCTTTCGGGCAATCGCTCCTGGTAGGTATTGATATATGCTCCGCCGCCACCCCTAGTGCTCACTGCCAGCTGTATTGTGCCTACAGGAATGACCTCAAACTTTGGGTAAACAGTATCAACGGGGTTTACAGTGCCTGACGTCTCCACAACAACGCTTGCGAGCGCATCGCCTTCCTCAATGACCGCTATGAAGCCACCGTCTCCGTGGTTCATTCCAAAAACCGGCAACTGTGCGCGCTCGTAATGTCGCTGGAGCTCTTGTTCCAAGTCAATCTCTACCTGCTTACCTAGACTGGATAGATCCTGACCGTAAACAGGAAGCTGCAGGTTCATATCACCAGTCTGCCGGGTGCGATTAGCTGCGAAATTGACCAAAGCGCCTGAGCCATCGGGGATTAGGATATAGCCCTCCTGCGCAGCATCTGGAGCGCCAAAGAAGCGCAATAGACTGATGGTGTGCAGCGGGAATGTGACAGTGTCACCCTCAATTCTACCAAAGGCCTTCATGAGTCTTTCATCTTCAACAACCTTCCAATGCACACCGCGCATACCCCAAGACTGGCGCGTGTATACGTTCTTTGAGTACTTGACATCCTTCATAGGGACACGCACGACCAGGCTATCCGCATCCAATCGGTACTCTACAGGAATGGTAAATACCTCCACCGATGGTTCCGGCGGATCGAGGTTGTACATTTCGCAGTCATACTGCTTATCAACCGGGTTATATCCAGTTGATTTGATTATCTTTATCATAGATTCAAGGTCCCACGGCCATATTGATGGCTTTATGACCATCGTAGGAGTATTTATGAATGGCTTGATGAGCTCCGGAGTCACCTGCGAAATCGACTCAATGTCAGTTCGTTCTAGCCTGTACTTATCCAAGACATGCCGAATGAAATCGGCCCGTGCACGCCCGGTCAGTTCGGTTTCGATCTTCATGAAGTAGGGCCCGAACAACGCGTCAACGTCGATCTGGGAGATAGAAACCTCTTTGTAGTCTTCAGGAGCTTCTTCCAGGGAAATCAGAACATAGTTGTTGCGAATGAACGCCCGGTCCTTCTCATTTTCGATCCTTGAAAGGATCAACTCGTTGAAGCGTTCTTCACTGATGAATGTCGGAAGGTAGTCTTTGTCATTCCACAAAAGGCCGATGATGTAGTCAATTCTGATTCCGTTGCTGATCTCGGTAATCTCATACTGACCGTACGCAACGCTGTCCGAATGATTGTTCATCCGCTTCAGAGCATCGAGCGGCGTAAAGTACTCAATAAAGACTTGCCCCGTAGCTTTCTGATTGAGCGGGTTGCTGTACCAGATTTTGCCGCCGGCCCGGTCTACAACCGCAAGCTCAGTGGAGGCATAATCCAGGTAGAGTTGTAGGTATTGGTTTTCAGCGACCAGCTGAAACCTCGCAGGTAGTGACCCGCTTGATGCCGATGCGCCTGTAATTACCAGACAAGCGACAAAACCAGAAACCACTACGCATGCAAGCCCAACTGAGAACGCTTCATTCTTAAGCTGTAGCGACCGCCACAACTGAGGTTTCCTCCTATTCTCAAATACTTGGATCAGACCCTGTAGCTGATCTCAGTATATATGCTGACGACGAATCTGATTAGATGATCGATTATGCTCGTAAACAGTAGACCAACAAATAGAGAAGCGGCTATGCCACAGATAACTAACAACGTAGTCACGAAGGTCTTTAGCCCGGTGTACTCATGGATGATCATTGTGCCTATAATGAGTAGGCTTACGGACCAGACAATTGAGATTGTCCTGATTATCATTAATATTCCGACTTCAGGGGCAGTTAGCACGTGGCTCAATAAGGTCGCAGGTATGTTCAGCAATACGAACGGCACAAATGCATAGGCAGACATTATGTAGATGTCCTGCAAAGTGCCCTTGCCTTCCATCAACGTCGTAAAAGCCCAATTGATCACTACCCACAGCAAGAAAGGTACTAGCACGCTGGAAGCCTCTCGGTAGACATTCAACTTTGAAATATTAACGTAGTTAAATATGAACGCTGTATACTGGCGCATGAAAAGAAACGTCAAGACAATCAGACACAGTAGCACATTGGCTGAAGCAAGGGTTCCGCGTTTCTCGTACTTTAGATCCCAAAAGCCGTCAAAAGGATGAAAAATCACGTGGAGAGAGTAACGAAGGCTCTCGACAAGCCTACGAACAGCGAACTCGATTCGTAAACGCCATGGAACCGCGCTTGATGAATTAGTCAACTTCAGTGAAAGTGTCTGTAAAACCTCAGCATTGCTCTTCCAACCTAGATATCTCAGTATCCGTTCCTTTAGCCTTAGCTTAGTGAGAACAAGCGACACCAAGATCAGAATGAGAAGCGCCGTCATAAAACGGCCGAAGTGCTTGTTCGTCGTTTCAAACCGGTATCGAGCGAACGCATCAGAATAGCCCGCCCTGTGCTGCCCCAGGCGAAAATAGCTAAGAGCTAGCTTATAGTCTTCTTGGCGAAGAGCATTTGTAGCAATAGCACTGTAGGCCAACTCAAAGTTGGGATTCTGATCCAAGACCCGTTGCCAGACGGCTGCGGACTGATCGTACTTGCCCAGGTGATATAAAGCAAGGGCAGTGTGGATATCTTTAGCATAGGAAGTAGGTTCGAAGACCGTTACCCCGCGGTCATCGAGCACCAGCAAGGTGTTCTTGATCTTGTCAATAGCGACCGGGTTTCGAAAACGGCCTAACGTATCGCCCAGACCGCCAAAGACATATAGCAAATCGCCGTTGTGATCATAAGTGAACACGCGGCCTTTGGTAGCATCCAGTACACTGAACATGTCGTATTGACGCCCACAAATGTCGACGAAAGACGACAGCGAAGTGTATGATGATCCTTGAAACTCTATATCGCCAATTATAGGTAATCGACTAACCCGCCGCATAACATCCTGGCCGGCCGGGTTTAACAATTTGACAGTTTCCTCTCCCGCGGTCGCGTACGTGCCGCGGACAACCGCATACAGCAACCCACGGGAACTTAAGTCGAAATTGGCATACTCGATGGGCAAGAACAACGATAGCTGTGAACGCTGCTCTTCGCTAGCTATTCTGAACCAGAAGACATCGGCTAAGCTCGGAGTTACTCTCGGGGCACCGATGTATCCGCCAAACTCGCCGCTCGGACTCAGCTGTAATATGCCTTCGTAAACGTTGGTCGCAATAACATAAACTCTCCCGGAAAAATCCACTTCTACTTTTCTCGGGCGGTACACAACATCGCTAGGTAGAGCAGGCTCCCCGGATGAAGTCTTCGGCGGACCGAAAATGCGGATCAACCGACCGTCTGGGTCTAGGACTACAATTCTGCTTTTCTCGGTGTCAGCGACGTACAAGTGGCCTTCCTGGGAAATAGCTATTCCCATAGGATTGGAGAACCTGTCTTCAACGCCGTTGTTCAAAAAAGTGGTTATCGCTTTCTCCAGCGTCAAATCTGGAGCTAACACAACTAAGCGGTTGTTGCCGGAGTCCACGATGTACACTCTGCCGTCGGCAGCGACAGCAAGATCCCGAGGACGGTCAAACGGTCCTATGCCCAAACTTCGCCCCTCGATTAGCGCAGACGGGAGGTAGGCCTGGACAGAAGAAATGCGTTCTCCCCAAAAGTTGTACAGGTAACTATCGTAAGGTGCGCCGGCTCTGGTAGGCTCGGCGAAGAGCAGCGTTAACAATAGAGTCACCAACAGACATACAGCCAGTGAATTGACTAGAACCTTGAACCAATGAGTCCAGACAGGAAGAGCAATGCGAGATGCGTCCTTTCCACATCGAGCTGAGTTAAATAAAGGTTGTTTAGCCGTAAGAGGCATCACTGCAATCACCCACTGCGGCCCTGTGCATCAGATCTGTCATTTGGCCCAAAACCTCATGCAAACTCCGGTTGGTGCCCAATCAGGGTTCGTGCGCAATTAGGGAAACCACTGTGACCGTCGTGTTGTTTTGTTTTAACTCCGCAAACAACCATCTACGAAAAAATAGGTTAAAACTCAAACTGCAAGCAAGAATGCCTTCACACACAAATACCAGCTATTTATTGCTATCTGCTAATATTCGGTCAGTAATATATTAACATATGCTATCAGAATTTTCTTCACATATTCGATCAACATCGCCAGAAATTCCACTAATGCAACGTGGTGTTTTTAACATATTTGATCCTGTTACGATACGTAACGGAGGTGTGATGAATCTTGGCTAGCTCATCGGTACCAGAACCAATGGATGCTTTCTTCGACACACGCGTCGACACATATGAGGACCACATGAAGGACTCGCCCATTTACGAGCCTGGGCAGCTGCTACTGTCTCTCCAGTTGGACGAGACTTCTGATCCCGTGAAGATCCTCGATTTGGGATGCAGGACAGGCCTGGAGATCGAGTATGTTCTCAGACGCGTCCCTAAGGCCAGGTTTGTCTGCATTGATCTTTGTAGTCGTATGTTGGCTAAGCTGAGAGAAGATGGGTTGCTGGAGGAAGGCAAACTGTATCACGTCGATATTCCATAATACCTCGAACGGATCGCTGATAGTAGCTTACAAGGAGGACGGTGACCGGGTGAATGAGTGAGCAGAAGGCTGCGCGCTGGCTGGACGAGTGCCCAGAGCTCGCGGACTTCTTCTACGAAGACTTCATCGTCGACGTTCTAGCGAGACTGAAGAGTGGCCTTGTAGGCGGCCGGGGACAAAGCATGCAGGAAAGCACAAAACACGAGGGAAAAGAGAAGCCCATCGCTCGATGGCTCGAGGCGATGGGCTTCAAAAAGATTTCCGGCAGCGACCTACTCTCCCACCCCGTCCCCAGGGCAGTACCATCGGCGCTGTGGGGCTTAACTTCTGTGTTCGGAATGGGAACAGGTGTTTCCCCCACGCTATGGCCACCGGAAATTGCACCCTGAAAGCTGCATAGAGTGTTTGACTCAGGCGTGTATGAGGCTTTAGGGTCAAGCCCTCGACCGATTAGTACCAGTCAGCTCAGTGCATTACTGCACTTACACCTCTGGCCTATCAACCTCGTCATCTACAAGGGGTCTTACCAGCCTACGCTGTGGGAGATCTTATCTTGGGGTTGGCTTCACGCTTAGATGCTTTCAGCGTTTATCCAGTCCATACTTGGCTACCCAGCTATGCTACTGGCGTAACAACTGGTTCACCAGCGGTATGTCCATCCCGGTCCTCTCGTACTAGGGACGGTTCCCCTCAAATCTCCTGCGCCTGCGGCAGATAGGGACCGAACTGTCTCACGACGTTCTGAACCCAGCTCACGTACCGCTTTAATGGGCGAACAGCCCAACCCTTGGATCCCGCTTCAGACCCAGGATGCGATGAGCCGACATCGAGGTGCCAAACCTCCCCGTCGATGTGAACTCTTGGGGGAGATCAGCCTGTTATCCCCGGGGTAGCTTTTATCCGTTGAGCGATGGCCCTTCCACTCGGTACCACCGGATCACTAAGCCCGACTTTCGTCCCTGCTCGACCTGTCTGTCTCACAGTCAAGCTCCCTTCTGCCTTTACACTCTACGAACGATTTCTAACCGTTCTGAGGGAACCTTTGGGCGCCTCCGTTACCCTTTGGGAGGCGACCGCCCCAGTCAAACTGCCCACCTGGGAATGTCCCATGACCGGATCACGGCCTCTGGTTAGAACTCCAGTACAGCAAGGGTGGTATTCCAACGGCGACTCCACAACAACTGGCGTCGTTGCTTCTACGTCTCCCACCTATCCTATACATGCCATACCAAAATCCAATCCCAGGCTGCAGTAAAGCTCCACGGGGTCTTTCCGTCTAGCCGCAGGTAATGCGCATCTTCACGCATACTTACAATTTCGCCGAGCCCCTTGTTGAGACAGTGCCCCTGTGATTAAACCATTCGTGCGGGTCGGAACTTACCCGACAAGGAATTTCGCTACCTTAGGACCGTTATAGTTACGGCCGCCGTTTACTGGGGCTTCGGTTCAGGCCTTCGCTTTCGCTAAACCTTCCCCTTAACCTTCCAGCACTGGGCAGGTCTCAGCCCCTATACCTCGTCTTTCGACTTAGCAGAGACCTGTGTTTTTGATAAACAGTTCCAGGGGCCTCTCCTCTGCAACCCCCTCAGGCTCGGGTCGTTTCATACCCTCACCCTACTAGGGCATCCCTTCTCCCGAAGTTACAGGATCAATTTGCCGAGTTCCTTAACAAGGGTTCTCTCGCGCGCCTTAGGATTCTCTCCTCGCCTACCTGTGTCGGTTTGCGGTACGGGCACCCAGGTGCTCGCTAGAGGCTTTTCTCGGCAGCGTGGAATCGATCAGTTCCGCTACTAAACTTCGCTCCCCTTCAGGCCTCAGGCTCTCGACTGGCGGATTTGCCTACCAGCCACCCTACACCCTTGGACCCACTATTCCACCAGTGGGCTGACCTATCCTTCTGCGTCACCCCTTCGCTCAATCGCACCTTAGGTGGCACTGGAATATCAACCAGTTGTCCATCGCCTACGCCACCCGGCCTCGGCTTAGGCCCCGGCTTACCCTGAGTGGACGAACCTTCCTCAGGAACCCTTAGGCTTCCGGCGGAAAGGATTCTCACCTTTCTTTTCGCTACTTATACCGGCATTCTCTCTTGCATACCCTCCACACGTCCTTCCGGTCGTGCTTCTGCGGGTATACAACGCTCCCCTACCACTGCTCTAGCAGTCCAAAGCTTCGGTGATGAGCTTGAGCCCCGTTACATCTTCGGCGCAGAGCCACTCGACCAGTGAGCTATTACGCACTCTTTAAATGAATGGCTGCTTCTAAGCCAACATCCTGGTTGTCTCTGCAACCCCACATCCTTCCCCACTTAGCTCATACTTCGGGACCTTAGCTGTTGGTCTGGGCTATTCCCCTCTCGACTACGAAACTTAGCTCCCATAGTCTGACTCCCAAGCAACAAGTACCGGCATTCGGAGTTTGAAAGAGTTCGGTAGGCTTTTGGCCCCCTCCCCCCATCAGTGCTCTACCTCCGGCACTCTCTACTTGAGGCTAGCCCTATAGCTATTTCGGGGAGAACCAGCTATATCCGGGTTCGATTGGCATTTCACCCCTATCCACAGCTCATCCCAGCCCTTTTCAACGGACACGTGGTTCGGGCCTCCACGTGACTTTACTCACGCTTCACCCTGGCCATGGATAGATCACCCGGTTTCGGGTCTAAGGCATGCAACTCCGCTCAGCTTCCCTGAGCTACGCCCTCTTCGGACTCGCTTTCGCTTCGGCTCCGGCTCTTACACCTTAACCTCGCTGCATACCTTAACTCGCCGGTCCGTTCTGCAAAAAGTACGCCGTCAGACTTTAACGTCCTCCGACAGTTTGTAGGCAACACGGTTTCAGGTTCTATTTCACTCCCCTCCCGGGGTTCTTTTCACCTTTCCCTCACGGTACTCCTCCACTATCGGTCCCAGGTAGTATTTAGCCTTGGGAGGTGGTCCTCCCAGATTCCCACGGGATTCCTCGTGCCCCGTGGTACTCAGGTAGTCCACTGCCCTATCCCCACCTTTCGCCTACGGGACTCTCACCACCTGTGGTGCGGCTTTCCATCCGCTTCGGCTAGATGAAGACTCGAGCATGAAGCGCTGCAACGCTCCCTGTGAACCCCTACTACCCCGCACAAGCAACGCTTGCAGGCTTTTACACTCGTGCGGTTTGGGCTCCTCCCCGTTCGCTCGCCGCTACTTAGGGAATGCAAAATTGTCTCTTCTCCTCGCCCTACTAAGATGTTTCAGTTCGGGCGGTTCCCCTCTATGACCTATGTGTTCAGCCATAGATACCTGAGCATTACCTCAGGTGGGTTCCCCCATTCGGACATCCCCGGATCAATGCCTGTTTGCGGCTCCCCGAGGCTTTTCGCAGCTTACCACGTCCTTCTTCGGCTCCTGGACCAAGGCATCCACCGTGTGCCCTTCGTAGCTTGACCGTCGCCTCTTGCCCTGAATCCTAAAGCGC
>Ga0134100_1000220_pt1 | contig 71399 bp, 57 predicted proteins | sample 11_taG_2_FD_94444 | JGI IMG/M metagenome (GOLD analysis project Ga0134100, IMG submission 94444) | Switchgrass degrading microbial communities from high solid loading bioreactors in New Hampshire, USA - 11_42_5_180_A3 metaG | ecosystem: Engineered > Bioreactor > Semi-continuous > Anaerobic >...
ATACTTGCCCTGCAGGTAATGAAAGGGTTTTTCAAACCGTTTTCCAGAGCTGAGGCCGAAGCTTTTGCTGATAAGTATATAAAACTATTGGGAATAAAAACCGCTTCAATGGATACACCAATAAAATCGCTGTCAGGCGGCAATCAGCAGAAGGTAATATTAGCACGCTGGTTGCTTACAAATCCGCAATATCTCATCCTGGACGAACCAACGCGTGGTATTGATGTCGGGACGAAGATAGAAATACAAAAACTTGTACTTAAGTTGGCCGAGGAAGGCGTCAGCGTTACATTTATTTCATCCGAAATAGAGGAGATGCTTCGTACCTGTTCAAGGCTCATTGTAATGCGTGATCGCAAGATAGTAGGAGAGTTAAGAGGCGAAGAAATGACACAAAGTAACATTATGCGTACGATAGCGGGGGAGGCGGTATAAAATGGGTAACGGTTTGAAAAAAATAGCGAGATCTCAATTGATTATACCTTTGATTGCGCTTTTATTACTGGTTGTTTTTAATTTGATCAGGGATGTTGAGTTCTTCTCAATAACCATAAAAACTGACAACTTCGGGAATTCTGTTCTTTCAGGGAATCTTATCAGTATTTTAAACGGCGCATCAGCTGTTGCTATTATGTCAATCGGTATGACACTGATAACATCATCCTGTAAGGGACAGGATATCAGTGTGGCAGCTTTGGCAGCAATAGCAGGCAGTGTATTTGTCAGTGTGCTTCGTTCGAATGAAATTACAGTACCGGTAATTATTCTTGCGTTTTTGTTATGCAGTGTCGTTGCAGTTCTTTTCAGTTTATTTAACGGGGTACTGGTTGCCGTGTTTAAGATACAGCCGATGATTGCAACATTAATACTGTTTTCCGCCGGCAGGTCCATTGCTTATTGGATAAACGGAGGGGCAACTCCCACTGTTTCCAGCCCGCTGTTAACCAGTATCGGAGGCTTTATTCCAGGTATTCCAATACCCACTCCAATTATTATTATGGTTATATTCCTGATATTGATCTCACTTGTTTTAAGGTTTACCAATCTCGGATTATACACACAGGTAGTGGGGATCAACGAAGGAACCGCCCACTTGAATGGAATCAATCCTGTCTGGATTAAACTGATAGCATTTATAATATCGGGAATATGTATTGCAACTGCAGGATGCATAACCGTATGCAGAATAGGACTTATAAACCATGAAACTCTTCTGCTGGACGCGGAAATGGATGTCATTTTAGCGGTTGCCATTGGCGGAACTTCACTAGGCGGTGGAAAATTCAACCTGGCTGGTTCAGTACTCGGAGCTTATGTGATACAAGCTTTGACGGTTACGCTTTATGCAATGAAGGTTCCTTCAGCAGCGGTAAAATCCTATAAAGCAGTTGTTATTATACTTATTGTTTTGATTAGTTCACCGGTTGTAAGAGATTCTGCCGTCAAGCTGTACAAAAAACTGTTTAAAAAGCAAAAAGAAACAGAAATACCGGTAAAGGCTTCATAAGCTGTGGCTGAAAGCCTTGAAAAAGCTACTGGAAAATCATCGATGCAACTTATTCGCCGAATAATCAAAAATTATATTCTATTGCGCGAAAAACCGACGGAGTAATGGAGAAATAGATATGAAAAATGATAAGGATTTATTAACTGTAAAACCCGAAAAAAAACGCAGAGAGCCTATTTCTAATACAAATTTGCTCATGACAATTACTGTTTGTACCTTCATCGGTATGTACGTGTTCGCCATGATTGTCTGGAAGGGCGGTTTCTTAAATCCCCAGCAGTTTCTCGATCTTTTCAATAACAACGCTTTCTTGCTTATAATTGCCTGTGGTCTGACTATGGTCATGATATCAGGAGGCATAGATATTTCCGGCGGAGGGATAACAGCGCTTGTTACTATGGCCTGTGTTGTCTATCTGGAGGATCGTGGCGGTACCGTGATTGGTTCGATGTTATTGGCTTTAGGTATAGGTATAGCTTTTGGACTTGTTCAAGGTGTAATAGTAGCATACATGGATATCCAGCCATTCATAGTTACATTGGCAGGTATGTTCTTTGCCAGAGGCATGGTGACCATAGTAAGTATTGCTCCCCGTACGGCATCACAAGCGGACTTTATGAATATTAAGCAAATGCGGATTACATTACCTGGAATCGGCTATTACGGAAAGACCGGAAATTTCATTCCAGCCCAAATTGAGCCGGGAGTTATTGTAGCTGTTATTATAGTAATAATTATAGCTGTGGTTCTGAAATGGACACGATTCGGACGCAACCTCTATGCCATAGGCGGACAAAGCAGCAGCGCATTAATGCTCGGAATCAATGTAAAACGTACTAAATTCTTTGCATACCTCATAGCCGGTATCTTATCAGGAATTGCCGGATATGTTTATTTGATGCATACGGGAGCAGGGGACGCTGCCAATGCTTCACAGGCAGAAATGCAGGCTATCGCATCCAATATTATAGGCGGAACGTTATTGACCGGCGGTGTCGGAAATGTAATCGGAACACTTTTTGGAATGCTTTCTTTAAAGACAATTACAAATATAGTAATTGCATCGGGCCTTACCAAGCCATATTATCAGAGTATTACAACAGGCCTTATGCTTTGTTTCTTTATTCTGCTGCAGAGCGTTATCCTTGCTATTCGTGAAAGAGGCTCCATTAAGCTGCTGCTGCCGGAATGGATGAGAACCGGGAAAACAAATAAAAAATAAATAAGTGTTCAAAGTGAATAAAGCAAATCGATTTGCTTCCTTGAGGCATAGTGTATCATCTTATGCATTGTAGTTTTATACATGCATCAGATCTTTGTATCGGGGGGGTGACATATTGAGGTTCTTTAATTCATTAAAATTCAGGCTTGTATTAACACTTTTGGCTGTAGCTCTTATTCCTCTGCTTACGTTGGCATCGTATCAATTATCTCAGTATATGACGGAAATTACTGAGAATATAAAAAACCAGGAAATGGAGATCGCAAGTTCAAATGCGGAGATAATTGATTCGTGGGTTAATTCCAAGATGATGCAGTTGGTTGAGTTATACAAAGCCCATCCGGAATTTAACACAATGGACAAGAAAGAAATAATGTTGACCCTCAGAATAGTCAATCAAGCGGATGCCGATGTTGAAACCTCGCTTGTTGCAGACAGATTTGGTAATTGTATGGTTGATAATTTCAGTACACGGCCCAATATGAAGGATCAGGAACATTTTGTAAAGGCAATGGAGACAAAGAAACCTGTAGTGAGCGATATTATGGACAGCGAAAGGACGGGTGCCAGAATAATTGCCGTAGCAGTTCCCATTCTGGATAAATCACAGAACTTTTTGGGCATTATACAGAGCAATGTGGCTGTAAAGGCGTTGGAAAGCAACATTGGAAGTGTTAAAATTTTCGATAACGGATATGCCTATTTGATGTCAGATACCGGAAATATAATTTTCCACAGAGAATGGCAAAGGATAGGAAAGAATTATAAAGATTTTCAAATTGACGAAAGTAAGATAAGAGCTTTTGACGAGGGTGTATTGATTAATGACAGCGGTTTTATGCAATACATTGAGGAAGACCTGAAAAATAATAAAATTGAAATGGTCGGAGCATATGCGACTGTTCCGACTACCGGTTGGAAAGTAATCGTCACAGCCCCCTCAAATGATGTTTATCAACGCGCCAGTGCTGCAAATCTTATATCAGTTATATTAATTGTTACAGTGGCAATTATAGTAGCGGGAATATCAGTTTTTACAGCTAATCGTATATCAAAGCCGATAATAATTGCTGCCAACCATCTCAATACATTAGCCAAGGCTGATTTTACAAAGGACCTGCCTGATGGTTTTTCCAGGAGGAAAGATGAAATCGGCGTTCTTATGAAATCGGTCAGTGTAATGAGTAAGTCCATAAGAAATGTAATTAATGAAGTCATTAGTGAGATTGCTAACGTCAAGAATAATATAATCGTATCATCTGACAATTTAGCGGAATTATCTGAGAGAATAAGGGAAGTATCAAATACTACCCAGGAAATGTCTGCAGTTACAGAGGAAACAGCAGCCTCAACCGAGCAAATGAATGCGACATCAATAGAGATTGAAAGCGCGGTACGGTCTATTGCTGAAAAGGCCCAAAATGGCGCTGAAGTAGCCAATAAGATAAGTCAACGTGCCCAGGATTTAAAAGAAAATGCTACCAAATCTCAGAATGCGGCCAATAATATACGTAATGTTATTGACTCAGAAATGAAAAAGGCGCTGGAGCAATCCAAAGCGGTCAAAAACATTGATGTTCTCACAGACTCCATACTTCAGTTGACTGAACAGACAAATTTACTCTCGTTAAACGCTACAATAGAAGCAGCCAGGGCTGGTGAGGCCGGAAAGGGTTTTGCTGTTGTCGCCAATGAAATACGAAATCTTGCCGAAGACTCCAAGAAGGCAGTAAATAAAATTCAAAGTGTTACCATGGAAGTAATAAAATCTGTGGAGAATCTTGCATCAAGCTCGGAAAAAGCATTGCATTTCATTGATACGCAGGTTATCGGCGATTACAAAACTATGGTAAGCATCGGGGAACAATATTACAATGATGCGGCAGCATTCAATGAGCTTGTTGCCGATTTTTCAAGAACTGCCGATAATTTGCTTGCAGCAATACAAAGTATGGTCAAGGCTATTAATGAAGTGACCATTTCCAATAATGAAGAAGCACAGGGAACGCAAAATATCTCTCAGAAAGCTTTAGAGGTAACAGAAAAAGCAGCCAGGGTCATGGAATTGATGAACGCTACCAAGAGAAGCTCCGAGAGCCTTGCAGAGAGCGTCTCACGTTTTAAAATATAGTAGAATTGCGGCATGATTAGTATAATAAGGGCTATCTTAAAAGTGGATATCCTTCTGCGGTATTGTAACGGTATCCATATCTTAAGAAGCCCTTTAATATTTTCAAGCCTTTATGTTCGTTGAAAAAAAGCGGCAGGGACAGAAATCTGCTGAGTATAACGGAATTAAAGTAGAGTTTTCAGATCGCGAACTTAGAATAGTTGTAATGATTGTTGATGGGTTGAGCAACAGTGATATGGCCAGGGAGCTTTTTATCACAGAAGGCAGGCTTAGAAATATTATAACGGAAATAATTTCAAAGCTTATGTTGAAGGACAGGACTCAGTTGCCGGTTTTTGCTGTCAGAAACGGCCTGGCGTAATACTGTAATGCAGGGAAACAGCAAACATATTTACTTGTTTGGGGCTTTACTTTTAATTTAATCTCGTTTAAAATTTATTTTAATTGTATAATACCAAAGCAATGAAGAGAAGAAGTAGATCAAGGCATTATCATTCAGAGAGCATCCGGTCGGTGAAAGGGTGTTGATAACTTGATTCGAATACATCTCGGAGCTGCTGCCTGAAATTACAGTAGGGCAAGATGGGTGCGCCCAATACAGCGTATAAGTGTGTTTGCACTTAGTGAGGGAAATTCTGCGAAGAATTTCTGAACCAGAGGTGGTACCGCAATCTTTTGCCCTCTGTTCCGATTGGAACAGAGGTTTTTTGATATACTTGATTTGAGAGGAGTTGTTGAGATGACAATTTATGATGAATTGATTGCCCGAGGCCTTATTGCACAGGTTACCGATGAAGAAAAAATCAAAGATCTCATTAATAACGGTAAGGCAATATTCTATATTGGGTTTGATCCGACCGCTGACTCTTTGCATGTTGGACATTTCATGGCATTATGTCTCATGAAACGTTTGCAAATGGCGGGGAACAAGCCGATTGTACTTATAGGCGGAGGTACCGCATATATAGGAGATCCGTCGGGCAGAACAGATATGCGTTCCATGATGACACCTGAAACCATCCGGCATAACAGCGAATGTTTTAAGGTACAGATGGAGAAGTTCATCGAGTTCGGCGATGATAAGGCCATCATGGTTAATAATGCGGATTGGCTTTTAAAACTGAATTATATTGACGTACTCAGAGAAGTCGGGTCCCATTTTTCCGTTAATAATATGCTCCGGGCTGAGTGCTATAAGCAGAGAATGGAAAGAGGTCTTTCATTCCTGGAACTAAATTATATGATTATGCAGGCCTATGATTTTTATTACCTGTTCCAGAATTATGGCTGCAATATGCAGTTTGGCGGCGACGATCAGTGGTCAAATATGCTTGCAGGACGGGAGCTGATACGTCGTATCTTAGGTAAGGACTCTTATGCCATGACAATAACATTATTGATGAATTCGGAAGGCAAAAAGATGGGGAAAACAGCTAAGGGAGCTGTTTGGCTTGATCCCAACAAAACTTCTCCTTTTGAATTCTACCAGTATTGGAGGAACGTTGACGACGCGGATGTTATAAAATGCATGAGGATGCTTACTTTCCTGCCTCTTGAGGAAATTAATGAAATGGAACAATGGGAAGGCAGCCAGCTTAATAAAGCCAAAGAAATCTTAGCTTACGAACTTACAAAGCTGGTTCATGGACAGGAGGAGGCTGTAAAAGCAAGGGATGCTGCTCGCGCCCTCTTTGAAGGAGGAATAGATGACGCCAACATGCCGTCTACCGAAATTAAAACTGAATTATTGACTGACAATGCAATTGGTGTTATGGAACTAATTGCTGCATGCGGATTAGTACCTTCAAAGAGCGAAGCCAGGCGCCTGATACAACAGGGCGGACTGTTTATAAACGATGAAAAGGTAGAGTCCATAGATTATACTATTACTGCAGAACAGCTGATAAAAGGCGTTAAGATACGCAAAGGAAAGAAAACATTCCACAAAGCGTATATCAATAAATAAAGGTGAAAAGCGCGGGAGAATATGAACCCGCGCTTTTTTGTTAATGCAGACGGGAGGACAGTTTTGAAACTAATTTCACGGTTATTATGGCGGGTGCAAGGTTTCTCATTGAGATAAACCAGTTTGATTCGAAGGAAAGACCACGACTTCACACATCCAAAGTACAAAAGGCCTATGAAGTGATAGGTCTGTATACGCAAAATGATGGTTAATTTGGTTGATACAAGATAAGTATGCATTAATGCTAAAATTTATATGGTGATAATATGCATATTTTATCTGAAAAATTAAAAGGCAGAGATGGCTCGGTTATCGTATTTTTTGCTTTATGTCTGACGGTACTGATGGGAGTTTCCGCTCTGGTAATCGATTACGGAATACTCATCCACAAGAGAATCAGCTTAAGCAATGCCGTAGACGCAGCGGCTCTGGCAGGAGCACAGGAACTCATATTTGACAGCGACAATGCCGAAGCAGTGGCAAGAAGCTACCTGGAAGCAAATGGCGTGGATCCTTCGGATGCCGAAGTAGTAGTATTTGATTCGAATACAAAAATAAAAGTGACGGCAAAATGTGATATAAACTACTATTTTGCACGAATTCTGGGATTTGATGAAGGAAAAGCGGAAGCTTCCGCTGCTGCGATGTGCGGTCCTGTAATCGGCGTTTATGAAGGTATACGACCATTCGCTATAGAGAAGCAGCCCTTGGAATTTGGTGTACAATATGTATTAAAAGAGGGAGGCGGAGAAGGCTCCAATGGCAATTACGGAGCTCTGGCCTTAAGCGGAAGAGGGGGAAGCACCTACGTTAACAATATTATTAATGGATATAATGGGCATCTTCGGGTAGGGGACTATGTAGAAACCGAACCCGGAAATATGAGCGGCCCAACCATGCAGGGAATCAATACACTAATAAGCAGGTGCGATCATATACCTGAATGTACTTATGATAACTATATCTCAAATTGTCCACGTATAATAACGGTGATTATGGTGGATTCTCTGGATGTAAACGGCAGAAGCAACGTGAGAATTGCGGGATTTGCAAGGTTTTTCCTGGAAGGAGTTGAGGGGCAGGGCAATAAATCCATTGTAACCGGCAGATTCTTAAAAACAGTTATGTCAGGCGAACTTGGCGATATACAGGAAAATTTCGGACTGATGGGAGTGAAACTGATTTAATAGTTTTCTCCTTATAATCTCATTATAGGCATATTTAAAATTTGGATTGAATTTTCTATATCGATATACGGCTCAATCAGTATTTTCAATAAGTGATAAACTTGCAGATATATCAAAATATTATTTCGATTCGTTTCATACATTGGTAGTTTCTATTTTCTCAAATATGCTGATTATAATAATAAGTGCCTTATTTAGAATATCCGCATGCAAGGTTTCAAATATCCTATATATTTAACAGCAATTATATGGTATGCTTATTTAGTGGAAAAGATCAATAAATTAGCTGTTTATAAGGAACAGGTGTATTATGAAAAAACGTTTTACTTTCATATTGTTGTTGCTGGTTATTTTAATTTTTTCACCGATAACTTCAAGTGCTTCAGAAATCGCTCAGCTTGGATTTGTGGAAACTGACGTGATTCTGCAGCCGTCAGGAGATGCAATAGTAACATATACGGTGTGTTACAATCTGGTACCGGGAAAAACCATGCTGGCATTTACATTGGAAGGATTTGATGAGCTCCGGCCTGTTTTTGATAATGATTTTTCCTGTGTCGTAAAAGACGACGGTTCAGTCTTTGATATAGATATTGTTGATCTTGGCGGAGGCAGATACGATATTATTAATTCCGGAAATACGCGGCTGGGAGGGGAGTACCTTACTTACAAAATCCGCTTCGAGGCGGATATGGCCGAGGCCGGATATCTGGCAAGGACGACATCGGATGATGGCAAATCGTTGGTGGTATTCAATTGGGCACCTGTCCAGTGGGATGAAGCCATGGATCATTATACCGTCGCGATAAATTATCCTTTAAAATATCCTGAAGGTTCGGGAACCAGGGAGGAAGTAGAAGAATTCTTACTCCAAAATGATTTTGCCACCGAGCCCTGGATGAATGAAGAATACCTGATTGATTACAGAGTAAACGTGCTTAACTCAGTTCCCCGGGTACAGGTATTGCTTCATAAAAATAATCCTGCGCAAAGATATAACTTCAAGATTCAGCAATATATTTCAGAAAATCTTTTTAATGAGATGCCGGATTACAGCAGTAAAACGCCTGCCTACGAAAAACCGGCTGGTGAATATCCCCTTAAACCCTACCAGCCCAATACCGGAACCGGAAGGGACGGGTTTGAATCCGATAGGACTATTAACAACAAATCAAAAGATAGATGGGTAATGTTTTTTTTATTCATGATTCTGGCTTTTGGGGCAATACTTTTTGCCGGGCTCAAACATCGTTCGGCAGCAAAAGCGCGAACCGACTATGAAGATATTAAATGGGCAAGAGAAGACTGGGCTCCACCAAAACTGGAGTTGGCCTCATTCAGAAAAGACGGGTTTGTGGCTGAAGAACTTGACGAGGTTGAAGCGGCGGTCCTTATAGGAATACCTTACAACGACATACTATCCGTTATCCTGTATAAACTGGTGGATAAAGGCTATTTGGAGGAGATATCGACAGATCCCTTAAGAGTTAGGCAGATAAAAGGGAAAGACTTAACCGGGCTGGCCCAATATGAAAAACTTATGTATGCTGCCGCAGCCAATGAAGAGTTCAGCGAGCAGGAACTGGAAACTATCTTGAAGTGGCTGGTGGATTCTGTCAGAGCCAAGACCTGGAACTGCGATATTGAAGCCACGAAAGAATACTATATGAAAAAATTTGAACATGTGTATGACGAGCAAAGCCGCAAAGGATACGAAGAATACGAAGACTACAAAGAATACCGGCAATACTATAATGAACCGTATCAGTATTATTGGTTTTACTACTATATGTATCATAATCACATTAATAACCGCAGAAGATATCGTGAATATCATGACAGAATAAGGACAAATACAAGCAAAACCACATTCGTGCCTGCGCCCGATACAGATATGGGCGTATTTGCCTGTCATGATGCATGCCACTCGGCCTGTCATTCTGCCTGTCATGACGCATGTCACTCTGCCTGCCATTCAGCCTGCCATTCGGCCTGTCATTCAGCGTGCCACTCTGCATGTGTCAGCGGAGGTGCGAGGTGAAAAAGCATAGGTTAGCGTGGGTGGATGACTTTATAACGAGAATCAAGCCCTACATATATATGAGGCTCAAAGACAACGTGCTGATCCGCATGCCTAATGAAGCCTTTAAGCTTAATTCCACGGGGGCCAGGGTAATTGACCACATTTTGGCGGGAGGTTCGGTCGAAGATATTATTAAGGCCAGGCAAGATCATCCTGAAACCGTTGAGCAACTGGAACGTTTTTTTACAGACTTTTCGCTTATGTGGAACGGGAAGGTTTGCGAATATTATGATACCCCCGCTATCCACAGGACCGAGTTTGACCTGGGCTATATCAGCCTTCCCATATTATCTGAAGTAGCTTTAACGTATACCTGTAATATAAGATGCCAATTCTGCTATGCGGATTGTACCCAAAAAGAGGTTGAAAGCCAGCTTGATACTGGAGGGTTCAAAAGAATTCTCGATATTATCCGCTATGATGCCGAAGTACCGAGCGTTTCCTTTACCGGAGGAGAACCGACAACTTACAGGGATCTTACCGAACTTATACGCTATGCATCAGAAAACAATAAGATGAGAGTAAACCTTATTACCAACGGTACCCTGATTACACCCCAAAAAGCAAAGGAATTTGCAGAAGTCGGACTTTCTTCTGCACAGGTGAGTATTGAATCCGCAATAGACCGGGAACATGATGCAATTACGGGGGTTAAGGGTTCTCATCAGGCTTCGGTAAACGGATTGAAAGCATTACTCAATGCAGGTATTATTGTTCATCCCCATTTGACCATATCCACTATGAATAAAGATAATTTGGAAAAGTATCCGGAATTTTGTAAGAGTTTAGGAGTAGAGCGTTTTTCCGCAAATCTGGTTATTCCTTCAGGCAGGGGCGGAGCACAGGATTTGACGGTGGAATATAAGGATATTGGAGATATTGTTAAAAATCTTCAGTCAGTATCCGAAAAATCGGGTATTAAATTCATGTGGTATTCACCTACACCGGTATGCCTGTTTAATCCTATCGCCGCGGGGTTTGGCAATAAAGGCTGCAGTGCCTGTGAAGGACTATTGTCAGTTGATCCGAGGGGAAATGTTCTGCCCTGTTCCAGTTGGCCTGAGCCTGTGGGAAATTTACTAACCGAAGACTTTGAGACAATATGGTTTAATAAACGAAGCCGGTTTATCAGAGATAAAAAGTCTGCTCCTTTTGAATGCAGAGAATGCAGGGATTTTGCTGTATGTCAGGGAGCGTGCCCGCTTTATTTTAATGCCCATGGCTGTGGTGAATTAGAGCCAATTTGGGATTCTAAGGGACTTAAGGGAAAGGAGTAATGTATGAAAAGCAGAAAATTACCGGGATTCCCATTGCCTGAAGATCAGGACGTGATAAAGTTTCATTTTTTTAAAAATCTGACATATACAACAAGAATGTTGATGTATTCAGTATGTATAACTGCCGGATTCCTTCTTCAGATAATTACAGTCAGTGCTTGGCCGGGCGCTTTTCTTCTGATTCTTGCTTCATTGTTGATCATGATAAAAGGCTTAAGCGCGAAACCGTCCATTGAAGTGAGGAAAAGCAGCTGGACAAGGACCAGCATGGATAAGATCCGTCAGATCAATCAGATTAAACAGAGTATCAATAAATGGGACAAGGATGCATTGGATATCAGCAATAAGCTTGGATGCGCCACTTTTATTCTGGTATTTGCTGTTATATCTCTTATATGCGTAGGAGTGGCGGTAAGAGTTAGCGGAAGGGTAGCCGGTATTTTTATAATTGATTCAATTATACTGATAGCACCAATATGGTTTAACGGCATGAGAATAAAAGGACATCAGGAATTGCTGTATATCAAAACAGATATAATTGTTGAGTTGGAAGAATACTTCGAAATGCTTAAAAAGCCCGGAGAAAATTTTATCCCTTCCATGGTGCTGGCTAAAGACAATGAAGGAAAGGAGTTTCCAACCGATTGCCGTTTTAACATAGTATTTGATAATGCGCCGGCGCACTTTTACGGTATTCAGGCTCAAATTAATATAAATTCTGTTAACAGTACCAACTATCCTTATTTTTATTGTGTCATAACCGCAAAGAAAGGCTTTGGCCTTGAACGGTATGTAAAAAAGCTGGCTATTCCCAAAGGCATCATTACAGAGTTTTCAAAAGATGCGGATGCGGAAGTCATTGTAATTCGTCAACGAACTACAAAGACTTCAGGGTACCATACAGAAATGAATATGCAAAAGACCATATTGGGATTTTCACTGGATTTAGCAAGAATTATTATCGAGGAAAACAAATAATTATTTATCCGGACTATAACGCTCTTCCACACGGCTAAACAGCAGAGAAGCTACCATACCCAGGATAAACATGATTATTACCAGCGCCAGTGCGGAAATGAACGTAAGACCTGATTCAAGCAAGCCCTCGTATGTCAGCCCCGGGGCCACCACCGTTGGGAAAATGGCCAGGGAAGAACCTAATACCGTTCCCAGAATTATATGATACATAATTTCATACTTTTTTTCGAAGAGTATACTTACAATTTTGGCAAAAGCCATAATTGCAATCAACACACCCAGCATAAGCGGTATAATAACTGAGAAATCCAGGTTTGAGATACCGTCCGACATCTTGCTGTACATACCGAAATAAATCAGGAAATTTGAAGGAGAAAGACCGGGCACAACAAATCCCAGACCTACCAGGATGCCTCCGCCTATCCATATTAAAAAGTTCGGTTCTATTGACGTAAGCTGATTTTCTCCGTACAGCATCAAAACGAGAATCACGATTGCTGCCGAAACCAAAGAAATATATCCCTTTTTGCCCCTGCCTTTCAATCCGGCTGTTTTCCATAAGGAAGGCACCGTCCCGGCAACGAAGCCGATGAAAAGGCTGACAAACTGCGGGGCGTACTTACCGAAAGCTGCCGAAACCAGACCGGCAAAGAGAAGAATTCCTAAGATGCCGCCTATTCCCACCGGAAGGAAGAAGAAGAAGTACTTTTTAAAATTTTTAGGGAAATTACCCAAAAAAGATATCACATGATCGTAGATCCCGAAAACCACCATTAATACTCCGCCTGACAAGCCGGGCAATATAGCTCCGATGCCTATTAAAGCGCCTTTGATTACGCGGATCAGCCAGGATATGGGAGTTTCATGAAAATGTTCTATACTGGTATTATTATTGTTGTTTGAATAATCAGACTTCTTAAACATGGATACCTCAACTGTCACACAACAGCCATCCGGCCGCCGGTTATTTTTTTCTATATTATTTTAAGCTATTTCCGTTTCATTTTATTACCTTGCAAACCAGAAGTCAATTATTAGTGCATTAAATCGCAGGGAACTATAAATTTAATACCTATATTCAGACTTTCCTACTGTATTATTATTCTGAATTTAAAAATAGAATACATTATTATTTTCTTTTGATTCCTAGTATGATAATAATACACTGGAAAGGAGTGAAGGATAATGAGGAGATGAATTTTTTTCTTATCATGAATACGGCCATTCTGCCATAGCAGATCCCTGGGGCAAAATCATCGCTTCTTTAGATATTGAAGAGGACATCTTGCTTTGTGATCTTGACTTTAGCAGGATCGAAACTGTAAGGAATCAATTGCCTATTATTTATGGATTAAGAAACGATGTATATGATATCGCAAAATAATGAATAATATTAGTAATAATGTATAGCGCAAACTTTAATACATAAAAAAGCATTTGCAGCCTAAGTAATTATTGACTTTTTACCGGCCATAATGTTATAATTCCTTAAACCGATGAAGTGGAAGTAAAAATGTAATATGTGCTCACAGAGAGTGAGGGGTGCTGAGAGCCTCACAGCAAGCAGTACATTAAATGGGCCACTGAGGGTGCAGTCAAAGGATTGTTTTATCAATCCGAGTATCTGCAACGTACCAGCTGCGTGAAAGCTGAGGAATATGATTGTATTCCGCAATGAGGCAGGTTATCCTGTGAAACAAGGTGGCACCACGAGTTATAACACTCGTCCTTGACATTAATTCCGATGTCAATGGATGAGTGTTTTTTGTTTCTGAATATTTGTTATCCTGACCGTAGCGGAATCGAAGGGTTTTTTATATGGGAGGTTCACATGGCAAAGAAACTACTGATGGGCAATGAGGCAATTGCTTTAGGCGCAATGCGTGCCGGTGTCAATGTTGTGACCGGGTATCCCGGCACACCGTCAACAGAAATCCTGGAAACAGTTGCAAAGAATAATGACGGAAGCATTTATGTTGAGTGGTCGGTCAACGAGAAGGTAGCTCTCGAAGTTGCAGCAGGAGCGGCTTATGCAGGCGCAAGATCAATGGCGACCATGAAACAGGTAGGGCTCAACGTGGCATCCGATCCTCTAATGAGCCTTAATTACGTAGGCATAAAAGGCGGTATGGTTATTGTGGTGGCTGATGATCCGGGACCGATATCTTCCCAAACCGAACAGGATACGCGTCATTTTGGAAAGTATGCAAAACTTGCCGTTTTTGATCCATCAACACCGGAAGAAGCTTATACAATGATTGCCGATGCTTTTGATTACTCCGAGAAGTATGGCCGTCCGGTATTATTCAGGCCTACAACCCGTGTATGCCATAGCTGCGCATCGGTTGAGATATTGGAGAATATACCCCGAAAAGCGCCCGTAGGCTTTGAAAAGAGCGCAAGATGGGTTATCTTTCCCAAATTGTCTTATGAGAATAAAAAAGTAATCGAAGACAACATTAAAAAAATGAGTGATGATTTTTCCGGTTACAAAAGGAATTTCATTTCAGGAAGAGGGAAAAAAGGTATTGCGACAGGGGGAGTAAGCTATTTATATGTTAGAGAAGCTCTCCAAAACTCAACAACAGAATGTAAACTCCTTAAAATTTCAACCATGCCTTTTCCTCAAAAACTTGCGCTTGAATTCCTTGAGGATTTGGATGAAGTACTAGTTATCGAGGAACTGGATCCGGTTATTGAAAATGAATTAATAACTCTTTGCGGATTACATAATTTGAAGGTGAAGATAAAAGGCAAACTCACGGGGCATATAAAAAATGCCGGTGAAAATACGGTGGACAGCGTATCTTCAGCGATCTTCGACTTTTTAGATGAGACGGAAAGGTGCACTTCTGCTACTCCGGATGATCTTCCCAATCTTCCAGTCCGTCAGCCGGTACTATGTGCGGGGTGTCCTCACAGAGCGTCATTCTTTGCGGTAAAAGAGGCAACCAAAGGCATGAAAGCCGTTTATTCAGGTGATATAGGCTGTTATACGCTTGGCAATGCTAAACCTCTCAACATGGTGGACACATGCCTGTGCATGGGTGCGGGAATAACCGTTGCGCAAGGGATTCACAGAGTCGAGCCTGACACAATTAATTTCGCATTTATAGGGGACTCCACATTCTTCCATACGGGGATTCCCGGTATCATAAACGCTGTTTATAATCAAACCGATATAATTGTGGTCATCCTTGATAATTCCACAACTGCTATGACCGGCCATCAACCTCATCCCGGAACAGGGAAAAATATGATGGGGAACATTTTGAATGTTATCAGCATATATAATGTGGTTTCAGCTTTAAATGTATCCAAAATCGTAAAAGTCAATCCTTTTGATCTGGAAGCGGCAAAAGCCGCTGTAACAAGCGTTATAAACGAGCGGGGAGTACGGGTGATTATATTTGAAGCCCCCTGCATTTTTGTTTCCAAAGGCCGTGAGCGGTATTTGATTGACATTGAGAAGTGCACCGGATGCATGGTTTGCATAAAAAAACTGGGATGCCCTGCTATGGAGGCGAATGAGAAAAAGGTAAAAATCAATCCTTCCCTCTGTACAGGCTGCGGAATATGTGCGCAGGTTTGTAGATTCGGGGCAATTGGAGGTAAGCAGAATGATTAATGTACTAATAGCAGGTGTTGGAGGACAAGGCACCGTCCTGGCGTCAAAACTGATCGCAGCCGCCGCAATGAGAAAAGGTCTTGATGTACGAACCACTGAAACCATCGGGATGGCACAGCGGGGAGGGTCAGTCGTAAGCCATATCCGCATGGGAAGTAATATAAATTCACCCCTAATACCCCAGAAATCTGCACATGCAATCATCGGTTTTGAGCCTGCCGAGGCTGTAAGAATCATCAACTATCTTTCCAGGGACGGATTGATGATAGTTTGTGATTCCGCTTTGAAGCCTGTCACAAGTTCCTTGGGAGGAGATACCTATCAGGCTTCCTGTATGACAGATTATCTTAAGAAGAATGTTAAAAATCTTGTAATCATTGATGGAGAAAGGTTATTAAAAGAATGCCTTAATCCCAAAACGTTGAACGTAGCATTACTGGGCGCAGCCTCCGAAAGCGGTATATTCCCTTTCAGTGCCGACGAAATGAAGGATGCCTTAAAAGATATGCTGCCGCATCAGTTCTTAGAAATCAATATCAGCGCATTTGAAATCGGAAGGAGAATGTACAATGAAACCCGAAACGCTGGACAAAATTAAGAAAGCTATTAAAAATGCAGTTAAAGGTGACTTTTATAAGCAGCGCTTTAAAGATATAGACATTGACAGTATAAACTCAAAAGAGGATTTTGAAAAATTGCCTTTTACCGACAAACAAGATCTGCGGGATGCATATCCTCTGGGTCTCCAGGCTGTTCCCGACGAGAAAATAGTCCGCATACATTCATCATCAGGCACAACCGGAACCCCTGTTATCATTCCTTATACAAAAAAGGATGTTGAAGACTGGGCGGTTATGTTTAAACGCTGCTACGAAACTGCTGAAATAACCAACATGGACCGTATACATATTACTCCGGGATATGGACTTTGGACAGCGGGGATCGGGTTCCAAACAGGAGCGGAACTTCTGGGGGCCATGGCTATTCCAATGGGACCCGGCAATACAGAAAAGCAAATCAGAATGATGATTGATATGAAATCGACTGTACTATGCGCTACTTCTTCATACGCACTTTTGCTTGCCGAGGAAATTACTAAGCGGGGATGCAAAGACCAAATTCATCTTAAAAAAGGTTTAATAGGTTCGGAACGTTGGGGCGAAAAAATGCGCAAACGCATTGCCGATGAGCTTGGAGTCCAACTCTATGATATATATGGACTGACTGAGATATATGGTCCTGGTATTGGCATGAGCTGCAAATATGAATGTGGGATGCACATGTGGACTGATTATATTTATTTTGAAATAATAAACCCCAAAACAGGAGAAATTCTACCAGAGGGAGAAATGGGAGAACTTGTTATCACAACACTTTGCAAGGAAGGTGCCCCCCTTATTCGCTATCGAACCCATGATCTTACAAGACTGTTGCCGGGAAAATGCAAATGCGGTCTTGACTATCCGAGAATTGATGCAATTTTAGGACGTTCAGACGATATGGTGAAGGTAAAGGGTACTATCATTTACCCAAGCATGGTGGATTCTCTCCTTTCAGCTATTGAAGGGGTAAGCAGCGAATATCAGATTATTATCGACTATTTATACGGAAAGGACATTTTAACGCTTTTCTTCGAAACTCCTCTTGAAAAAGGCGAACAAACCAAAGAACTGGAAAAGACCGTTGAGCGGGAATTCAAAGCAAAAATCGGCATTACTCCCATTGCCAAAGCAGTAGGCATGTTTGAACTGCCACGCAGTGAAAAGAAGTCAACCAGAATTTTTGACAATAGGTATTAAAGTAAAATGTTCCAGGCAGAAATTCAGCCCTATTCTCAAATTCGAAGAATAGGGCTGAACAAGGCCGATTAGGAGGTGTTTACGGATTACATGGCTTACTGTAAGGTGGAGTGGCATCTTATCACCTCAGGCAATAATGCTTCAAGCTCACTTAAGAACTTATCAGCTTCACGCCTGATATGGTCAAGCAATAACGGGGTTGAAACGATACTTAAAAGCTCGCATAATGTTGCAAGTTCAAAAGCGGCGGCTTTAAAATCCCGCAGTTGCGTTGTGTTTCTTACTACATCCTGAGTAAAGCGAATAACAGTATTGAAGTTCTTCGGCATGACCTCATTCATGGATAATAGATCCCGGGCTGTCTCAAGTAAGCGTGAAAAAGTCTTTCTGAATGTCTCAGCCTGCTCAATTAGTTCTCTCTCGGATGGATCCAGCAAGTGTATAACAAACTCGATATGCTCCTTCATTATACGAAGCCAGAATGCTTCCTGCTCCAAAAGCAAATCCAGAGAATCCTGGGGAACCGGTTTAAGCAGCAGACTTAAAAAGCGTTCGGCTTCTCTTCTGATATGATCCAAAAGAAGAGGATAATTGCTCCCGGGCGCTTTTTTGCACTGGATAATAAGTCTTAAAAGTTCTGCCTTGAATTCAATTATTGCCTTAACGGCCTCTATCAGATCACAGAGCAAATCACCTTCAAGCTTGCAGGCTTCATCCAGCCGCTTTCTCAGGCCGCTGAACAAATCAATAAAGAACTTTGCTCTTTCTCTTAGTTTTGGCTGGTCGCAGGGCAAACCCAGCAAAATAAAGAGCGCATGCTCTTCCATTATTCTGGACCAAAAACGTGCTTCTTCAAGGCGGTTGTATTGGCATAAACATTCCGTGCAGCTTGGACTTTCAGCTATGTCCTTGCAAACATTCGTCAAGGCGCCGTTATTCACTTTATTCCCGAAACTTGATGATTCAATGTCATCTACAGGCACATAATTATCTTTTTGTTCAGGCTTGTCCTTCGTGTCATTGCATGCTTTCATCTCAAAACTCCCTATATGCATTTTTCTCATTCACTATTCCCTGATACATAATATTGATTTAAGTCGAAAGATGTTACTAATTTGAAAAAATAATCTGCGAACAGGTCGCTATAATTAATATAGGCGAATGTAGGCGAAAGCCCGGCGACCTGCGGCTGAAAACTTAACATGATAAAATTATTGTAGAATTTTTATGTATTTGATCGTTTATACGAGATTTATGGAATGATTAAATTCAGAAAATATGCGTAATTGCTCCTTTGCCTGTTGTATGTAAAGCCTTAAAAATATAAAAGTCTGCCATACTGTTTTCAGGTGATCCTGGGCCTTAATAGAAACGGAGCCGGCGTTTTTGGCAAAATAAAACCGGAAGCTGCTGATAGTACAGCCGGAGGATATCACAGGTTCGGATAAAATTAAACATTGGCTATTGAGATATGCCTGGGAAGTATTAAACCTGAATGTCTTTGAAACAATAATGTCGGAGGTGTTACGTCATGATATCGCGCAAAACGGTAATTACTTTCGGCATGGTCGCTATTCCTGTTGCAATGTACACAGCTACCCAGGATAACGATATCCACTTTAATCAGCTTCACAAGGAAGACAACAGTCGAATCCGGTACAAAAAAACCTGTGCTCACTGCGGCAAAGAAATCAAGCCGGAAGATATAGTAAGAGGCTACGAATATGACGATGGCAAGTATGTAGTCATTACTGATGAGGAAATCGAAAAGATCAAAACAGAGAAAGAAAAATCAATTCAAATTCTGCACTTCGCCCAGTTAAACCAGATTTCTCCGGTCTACTATAACAAGACATACCAGGCCATACCCGAACCCGGAGGGGAAAAGGCTTTTGAATTGCTTCGCTCGGCGCTTATGGCGGAACAGAAGATAGCCATCGGCAAAGCGGTTATAGGGACAAAGGATACCCTTATGGCAATAATTCCACGGGAGGATGGCATTATTATTGCCACCATGTTTTACGCCGATGAAATAAAAGATATCCAAAAGCCGTATTCAAAACCAAAAGTGTCCGAACAGGAAAGTAAAATGGCGAGATTGCTTATAAATTCCATGGATACGCCTTTTGACCCGGCAATGTATAAAGATGAATACCAGGAGAAGCTTCGGATGCTGATAGAAAGTAAAATCTCCGGCAAGGAAGTTGTCTCGGCGAAAACTGAAGGACCAGCCAAAGTAATTGACCTTATGGAGGCTCTCAAAGCCAGCGTCGAGAAGGCTAAGAAAGAGAAAGAAAAGGCAATAGTATGATGAAAGAAAGACTGAGTGAGTACAACCAAAAAAGGAATTTTGAAAGAACCACCGAACCGGAAGGTATTCAGGCAAGTTCCGATGAACAGTTAAGATTCGTAGTCCAACACCATATTGCCAGAAAAGATCATTTTGATTTTCGCCTGGAATGGAATGGGGCCCTTTTAAGCTGGGCGGTCCCCAAAGGTCCTTCCTATAATCCAAAAGAAAAGAGACTGGCAGTAAAGGTTGAGGATCATCCGCTGGAGTACAGAAATTTCGAAGGCAATATTCCAAAGGGTGAGTATGGCGGCGGGACGGTAATGCTTTGGGACGAAGGTTTCTGGGAACCTTACGGAAATGTGGAAGAAGGTCTGGACAAAGGTGTATTGAAGTTTGAACTGAAGGGAAGACGCCTTAAGGGGAAATGGGCTTTAATAAGACTGAAAGGCAAAGCTGGCGAATCAAAGGAAAACTGGCTTTTATTGAAAGAAAAAGACGAATTTGCGAAAACTGATTCTGGAATATCTGAATATACCACCAGCATCAGAACAGGACGGACCATGTCCGAAATCGAAGCAGGTAAAGATAAGAGCATCATAAAGAATCCATTTGACAGTGTCGACGTACAGCTTGCAAAACTGGTAAGCAGTATTCCTGACGGTGATGACTGGATTTTTGAAATGAAATACGACGGTTACAGGATGCTGGCTTTTGTGGAAGACAACAGTGTCAGACTGGTTTCCAGAAACCAAAACGACTATACCAAACGTTTCAATGCCATAAGCAATTCGCTGATTGAATTTGCTAATGGAAGAGCCATAGTTTTGGACGGTGAAATGACGGTTATAGATGCGACAGGCAAGACTGATTTCCAGGCCCTGCAAAACTATATGAAAAATCCGGAAGGACAAAAACTGACATATATCGTATTTGATTTGCTGGCACTGGACGGTGAAGACCTTAGAAATAAACCTCTTATTAAAAGGAAAGAAATATTGGAAGAGCTGATAAAGGATGCTCCCGAGAATCTGTATTACAGTCGTCATGTAAAAGGAAACGGAAAGGAATGTTTTATTGCAGCCTGTGAGGCAGGCATGGAGGGCATAATAGGGAAAAAAGCCGATTCAATATACAGCGGCAGCCGCAATGGCGACTGGATTAAACTAAAATGTGATAAACGACAGGAGTTTGTCATTGGCGGATATAGTATTACCGACAAAAAAGCCAAAGGCATCAGTTCACTACTTCTGGGTGTATATGAAGGGAATGACTTAATCTATGTAGGACGTGCCGGGACAGGCTTTAACAAACGAAACACAGTACAGCTCCTTACAAAGTTTGATGGTCTATTAATTAAGGATCCGGTTTTTGTTAATCCTCCCAAAGCTAGATCAAATGAGAAAATTACCTGGCTGGAACCGAAATTGGCGGCGGAAATTAAATTTGCCGAATGGACGGAGGATGATCAGTTGAGACAGGCAAGTTTTAAAGGCTTAAGAGAAGATAAAAATCCAAAGGACATAAAAAGGGAATCGTCGGCCGAAGAATCTGAAAAAGCTGAAGAATCCAATGAAAGAAGCCGTAATCTCATTATCGGGGGTGTTAATATTTCCAGCCCCGATAAAGTAATATTTGACGACCTCAAAATTACAAAAGAAGATGTTATCAGGTATTATGAAAAGGTATCGGATCGTATGCTGCCTTATGTGGAACACAGAATCTTAAGCATTGTGCGCTGTCCCAAAGGAGTAGCCCGGACATGTTTTTATAAGAAGCATCCAGGTCCCGGCAGCAAGGGGATCATTACCATACCTGTTTCCACTGAAACGGGGGAAACAGAAGAATATTTTTATATTGCCGATAAATCCGGACTTATCTCGGAAGCCCAAATGGGCACACTGGAGTTTCATACCTGGGGAAGCCGAGTCGATGAACTTGAAAAGCCTGATATGATGGTATTTGATCTTGATCCTGATGAAGGTATGAATATTGAGAAAGTACGCCAGGGTGTCAGGGATTTAAAGAGTATTCTGTCGGAGCTTTCTCTGGTTTCATTTCTTAAAACAAGTGGAGGAAAAGGTTATCATGTGGTTGTCCCTTTAAAGCCTTCCGTTAACTGGGATACATTTCATGATTTTGCAAGAAAGGTAGCCGAGGTTATGGAACAGAAATGGCCTGACCGTTATACCAGCAATGTCAGAAAAACCAAGAGGTCCGGCAAAATATTTATCGATTGGATAAGGAATGCCAGAGGAGCCACCAGTATTGCGCCTTATTCACTAAGGGCCAGAAAAGGGGCAAAGGTTTCCATGCCCATCTCATGGGACGAGCTTGATACCGTAGCTCCCGATGATATTGACATGGGAAATGCGCTTCTGAGAATTTCGAAAAATGATCCGTGGAAGGATTTCTTTGATACTGAACAAATGCTCAGGCAGCAATAAATTGTTTCTAATCTCTTTATTGATATTTCTGTTAAATTTTTTGAAAATCATTTTTATTTATGGTAAAATTATATTAATTAATATTATTAATAATATAAATAATATATTAAAATAATTACTAATCTATTCTTAATCTAATCTTAATCATTTCTTAATAATACATACTTATTAATACATAATATAGCGTCTGATGCATGCAGACATTCATATTACATCCTTATTTATAAAAATAAAAGAAAGGAGAGGTTGTAATGAATGAAAGAGTAACAATGGCAGCAGAAAGAAGAGAGAAAACAAATAGCAGGGAAAGCAGGAGACTCAGAAAAATCGGTTATATACCCGGCTCTATCAGCGTAAAAGGTAAAGAGTCCATTTCGGTTAAAGTGAAACAGGAGGAGTTATTAAGAAACCTGTCTCAATACGGCAGAAATTATATATTCAATCTTCTGCTGGATGGAAATGAAAAGATAACCGCAATGGTTAAAGAAATGCATTATTCTCCGATAAGCAGAGAATTATTATGTGTTGATTTCCAGCAAATATCGTTTAATGAAGAAATAAAAGTTAACGTGGAAATAAAACTGGTTGGTAAAGAATCAGTTGAATTCAGAAAGCTTTTAGTTCTCCAGCAAATGAATGAAATCCCCGTTAAAGGCTTGCCGCAAAAAATACCTGCCTTTATTGAGATTGATGTAACCGGTCTTAACCTGGATGACAGAATTACCATAGGAGATGTCAAATTCCCGGAAGGCATTGAGCCTGATATTGAAGCTGATAAAATAGTATTAACAATAAGCAAACCTAAGATTAGAGACGTAGAGACTGAAGAGGAGCCGAAAGAAGAGGAAGAGCCGCAGGCAAAGGCAGGATAATAAACCTGGTTATAACCTATAACAACAAGAGGGGCTGTCTCGGAACAGATCGTCATTTTAAAGATCATTCTTCTATTATATGGTTTTAAATGGCATGTTCCTGATTTTGAGACAACCCCTCTCTGTTATTATACAAAATTGCCGATAAATCTTCTGTTGTTGGCTTCGGTAATTTATTTCTATATTTAAGCTGAAAGTATGATATATTATGAATAAAAAAATTATATAAACGTTAAAAGGATGCGTATATGAAAAAGCAGATCATAGTTGTAGGCGGAGGAGCGGCCGGCATGACAGCCGCGATTTCTGCCGGCAGGCTTGGCGCGGACGTTACAATACTTGAAAAGAACCCCCGGGTGGGTAAAAAAATTCTTGCTACCGGTAACGGAAGATGCAATTACACCAATGTTAACGCCAATGTCAGCTGTTATAACGGAAATAATCCGAAATTCGCATACAGTGCGTTATCAGGTTTTACTCCCGGGGATACCATCAGGTTTTTTGAAGAATTGGGGATTGAGCATAAGGTGGAAGAATCAGGCAAAGTCTTCCCTATGTCGGATCAGGCTTCAAGCATTCTGGATGTTCTTTTATATGAGCTTAACAATATCGGCGTGAATATAATTTGCGACGCAAATGTAAAAGATATTTTAAAGAGAGGCAATAAGTTTATTATCAGAGTGGAAGACGGTAAAGAATATACTGGGGACAAGGTTATTCTGGCTGCCGGAGGTAAAGCCATGCCTTCCAGCGGATCTGACGGGACAGGCTATGAACTGGCAAAAAAACTGGGACATACTATAACCGACATATTTCCCGCTTTGGTGCAGCTTATGCTGGAAGGACAATATTTTAAACGCATCGACGGAGTCAAATTTGTCGGAACTGCTGAAATAATCCATCAGAATAAATCAATAGCCAAAGACAGGGGAGATATTCTATTTACGAATTACGGAGTATCAGGGCCCCCAATCCTGCAGATAAGCAGAAAAGCGGGAGAACTTTTGAACCAGGGGAAAGAGGCATATATAAAACTTGATATAATGGACAATATGACTTTGGATGAAGTCAAAACCATTATAAATAAACGATTTGGATATAACCCCGAAAAACCTGTGGAATTCAGTTTCGTAGGACTGATAAATAAAAGGCTTATACCGGTGATATTATCAGAAGCCGGGATAAGAAACATAAAAAATCCGGTTTCATCTGTATCTGCCAGAGAATCAGAACGTATAGCAGGCCTGCTGAAGGATTGGAGATTCAAAATCCGGGGGACCAAAAGCTGGCCCAGCGCTCAGGTAACAGCCGGAGGAGTCGTGACCGATGAAATAGACCCTAAAACCATGGAGTCGAAATTAGTGAAAGACCTTTATTTCGCCGGTGAGATCATGGATATCGACGGACAGTGCGGGGGATTTAATCTCCAATGGGCCTGGTCATCGGGTTTTATTGCCGGAAAAAGTGCAGCTTTATGATTATAAAAACTAAAGTGAAGGGAATACGACCCATATGGTAAGACTTTCGAATATAAAAATCAGTATTAGCAAGGCTACAGATCAAAATGAGGAAAGACAGGCGCTGAAAAGTATTATACTGTCGGAACTGAAAATAGACGAGTGGGAACTCGAGGATTTCATTATATTTAAAAAGTCGGTTGATGCCAGAAAGAAGAACGATATTTATTATGTTTATACACTTGATGTCAAAGTCAGGAATGAAAAAGCCCTTCTGAAAAAACAGAGCAAAGGCATAATTCCGACTCCTGTTTTAGTTAAAAAAAGCATAAGTTTCGGAACTGAAAAGCTGCATGAGCGGCCTGTAATAGTAGGTATGGGCCCTGCAGGATTATTTGCGGGATTATTTCTCTCAAGGAACGGATATAAGCCCATCATCCTTGAAAGAGGTGAAGATGTAGAATCCAGAACCAGGAAAATCGATGCATTTTGGGGAAAAGGACTGCTGGATACCGAAAGCAATGTTCAATTCGGAGAGGGAGGAGCAGGGACTTTTTCCGACGGCAAGCTTACAACACTGATAAATGATGAGCGATGTCGCCTGGTATTGGAAGAGTTTGTAAAAGCAGGCGCACCTTCCGATATACTCTACAAAAACAAGCCCCATATAGGGACAGATTTACTTAAGACTACAGTGAAAAACATCAGACAAGAGATCATTACCAATGGCGGGGATGTAAGATTTAAAGCAAAAGTAACTGATGTAATAATTAAAAACGGCGAAATATCAGAGTTGATTATAAACGATACAGAGCGGCTTGGCTGCAGGGTAGTTTTGCTGGCCATAGGTCACAGCGCCCGTGACACAATGGAAATGCTCAATAATCGCGGTGTGGAGATGAAACAAAAGGCTTTTTCAATAGGCCTCAGAATTGAACACCCACAAGCGTTTATTGATAAGGTGCAATACGGAGATTTTGCAGGGTATCCGGGGCTGGGAGCAGCTGATTATAAGCTTTCATATCACAGTGGCACCGGAAGATCAGCATACACTTTTTGCATGTGCCCAGGTGGATATGTTGTGGCAGCAGCCTCTGAAAAAAACCATCTGGTCACAAACGGCATGAGCGAATACAAAAGAGACGGAAGAAATGCCAATTCCGCCCTTTTAGTCGGCGTTACTCCGGACGATTTCCCAGGAGATCATCCGTTAGCCGGCATAGAATTCCAGAGAAAATGGGAACGCTTGGCTTTTCAGTTGGGAGGCGAAAACTACAGAGCACCGGTACAGCTTACGGGCGATTTTTTGGAAGACAGACAAAGTACCGCATGGGGATGTGTTGAGCCCACATATAAACCGGGAGTTGTTTTTGCCACACTTAAAGATTGCCTGCCTTTTTATGTTACCAAGACACTTAAAGAAGCGATCCTGGATTTCGACAGAAAAATCAGAGGTTTTGCAATGCCCGACAGCATTTTGACCGGTGTGGAAACCAGAAGCTCATCACCTGTAAGAATAACTCGCGATAACAGCTTTATGTCTAACATAAGCGGTATATATCCGGTAGGAGAGGGCGCCGGATATGCAGGCGGCATAATGTCTTCGGCGGTGGACGGAATTAAGGTGGCTGAAAAAATTATGGAAAAGTATATGCCAATAGCATGATTACCACTTTCCAAGCATACGGCATTATATGCCGGACGATTTTATCAGCGGAGCATTTTATCTATGCCGTGAATTGTTTTGCTATATTTCTGATATCGTCCAATGTTTTTGATTCCGAATGATATATTTGCTTCCATTCCACCTTTGAAAACAGCGCGATAACAGATATGGGGATCGATGTAAACATAAAAATCGGAAATGTAAAGGTATAAAGGCACTTTTTAATGGTACTGCAGTAAATGCGTTTCCATTCTGTGACCGTAGTAATACAGCCAATAATGAAAAACATCAAATACATACACAGGATTGACTTGCCTGCTGACTCCAGTAAGTATACAGTACTTCCGCCAAAAGGCATCCTGAATATCGCGTAACCAATATTAAACAAGCAGCCTAATACCGATAAAACAATCGCCGGCATGGTATTCATTATCATATCAAAACATGAAAAGCTGCGCTTTTTAAATAAAGTTTCAATTAACTTCAAACCGTATTTCTTAAATACCTGAATGTAACCTTTTGCCCAACGCATTCTTTGATCCCAGGACTGGCTGAATTTAACAGGCTGTTCGTCATACAAAACGGCAGATTCACAATATGCTATCTTCTCGCCTTCAATTACATGGTGGATGGTAAATTCGATATCTTCGGTCAGTAAATGAAACTTCCAGCCTCTTGTTTTTTCAAGGATATCACGGTGAAACAGAAAACCTGTTCCCGAAACAGCGCAGCTGGTTCCCAGCAGATACCTGGATCTGTTTAAGTACTGAGATTCCCGCAAAAACCATAACGAAAAACCTGCCGAGACCCAATTGCTGCCGTAATTCTTAGAATTGCGGTAGCTTGTGATGATTTTGTTTCCGGCCGAAAATACTTTGTTCATCTCTGATATATAATTTTCATCAAGCAAATTATCGGCATCAAAAACAAAATATCCGTCAAATGCATTATTAGGATACTTTTTGTTGATTTTATCAAGCAAGAACTCAAGTGCGTAGCCCTTTCCGATTTTTCGACTGTTAAAACGTTCCCACACAGTGGCTCCTGCCAGCCTGGCCTTTAATGCGGTATTATCAGTACAATTATCAGCGACCACAAATATTTTGACCAGTTCAGACGGATATGTCTGGTTTTTGATACTTTCAATCAATTGAGAGATAACTGCTTCCTCATTTCGTGCTGCAATCAGAACGGCATATTTATGAAGCTTCTCTGTTTTATTGGGCTTTTTATTCCAAATAAACGGAACAATAACATAGAACAATTGATAAGAACAGCATATAAAAAATGTCACAGAAATAATATAATTAACTAACCTGATTATTTCCAAGTATGTCACTTCCCTTTTCTTTTGAATTCGATATCAGATACGGAATTGACATCACAAACTATATCATAATCGGGAATACAGGCTTTATCTTTTTTTGCCGCCGACTTAATACTGTGAAGCATGTGAAAGGCATTGATTTGATGCTGTACTCCAGATTAAAGATGCCATATATAACCATATATAATATATATTATAATATGTCAAATTGTAAAATTACTTTAAACAAATCTCCATCTACATATAAGTCCAGTGTTCCCTGTTGCAATTCTGTAAGACTCCTGGCTATGGAAAGCCCCAAACCACTCCCTTCGGTATTTCTGGAACTGTCACCACGGACGAATCTTTCAAGAAGCTCATCACTGGATATATTAAGAGGAAATCTTGAAATATTTCTAAAGGTTATAACAGCATGTTTATCTGCAATGTCAAGATTAATATAGGCTCTGGTTGAAGGCTGAGAATATTTGCAGATATTGTTCATTAAATTATCGAAAACTCGCCACAACAGCCTTCCGTCTGCCATGATAAAAACATTTTCTTCCGGCTTTTTTAAGATAAGATCTATGCCGTTTACTTTTAATCTTTCCTCGTATTCACCAACTGTTTGAGTCAGTAAAATTCCTATTTCGGTACGCTCTCTGTTAACCTCTATGTTACCTGTTGAGGCCTTTGATGCTTCCACTAAATCATCGATAAGCTTCTTGAGCCTTGCAGACTGACGATCCAGTACATCGATGTATTCCCTGAGAGTTTGATTTTCAACATCTTCCTTCTTGATAAGGTCTACATAGTTAATGATTGAGGTAAGAGGGGTTTTAATATCATGGGATACATTTGTAATAAGCTCTGTTTTCAAACGTTCGCTTTTCATGCGTTCATCAACGGCTTTTGAAAGGCCCTCACTGATGCTGTTTAAGTTTATTCCATGATCTTTAAAATCCCAGAATAAATACTTGGTATCGACCCGATAGCTTAAATCACCAGCCGCAATTTTTTCACCGCCGGTTTGAAGCTTTCGAAGGCCTATGACAATAAAGAGTATGGCGGGGACCAGGATAAGTTTTTCAAAAAACCATACTACAGCCAAAGCACTTCTGTCACGAAAAGATGCAATTACCATAAATTCTGCCAAAGAAAGGCTAATGATTAAAATTACTGTTTTCCCAATCAAAGGCAGGTTAAGAAAGAGGTATTTAATGCTGCTGCATACTTTGCTTATTAATCTGGATATAAATTTTATGATGCGATAAATTATTGTGTTTTTCCACCAACTGCCCAATTTGCACCTGGTAGCAAAGGTCATACAGGCCAGCAAAAGAAGGAGGATATCAACAGTTGCCAAAACTATGACAAGCAGTATTATCCCTATATTTGATATGTTAGTATTAAAGAAACGATCTAATGCTAAAAATTCTAATGCTGCGATTATTAAAAGGGCACACAAAAATATGTCAAAGGGGATCTTGTCTATGGCGTTGGGTACGATTGCATCAATACCTTTTCTGCGGCCCGCACTGCACATAAGAAAAATGAAAAGAATGATTGACGCAATTATTGCTGTTATTGTAACGGGTATTATGGTATACCGTATTTTATAAGCAAAATTAGTCCAATAGTCAGCCATCGAATATTTGTCATTTGCAGTCAGTGTTTTTTTGATAAAACAATTTATTGTATATAAATTTTTTTCTGCCGGGGCTCCGGAAATATCCTGATCATATAAGTTAAAGTAATTTGCATCATATGTATAGACACGGCTGAATTGGTATTCCTGGTTTGAATATGTGCTTAATATTATATTGCCTTCTGAATCCTTCAGTTCAAATAAGAAATTTGTATTTTTGTCAGAAAAAATTTCCTGATATTCTTCCGGATTATATCTATATTCAGTTAAATATCTGTATAAAACAGTATAGGCATCACTTTCGGCCATATTTTCAAATACTTCTTTTTTTATATCGGACACAGGCGAAAGGTAAAAATCATACTCTACCAATAAATATATACCTAAAACTCCAAATAATGAACTTAATACGGTAATAACAAATAGGAATATAGCTGCTGCCTTCGCAGGTAAACTATGTGTCAATCTATTCATTTTTTTCACCTCGCTCCATTTTATAACCCTGGCCCCATACTACTTTTAAGTATCTGGGTTCCGAAGGGTTAATCTCTAATTTTTCCCGAAGATGACGGATATGCACCGCCACAGTGCTTTCAGAACCAAAGGAGGTCTCGCTCCATACACGGTTATAAATAGTTTTTGGAGAAAACACTACACCGGGATTTTCCATAAACAGTTTCAGAATATCGTATTCAGTCGGGGTTAAATTGACAATTTCACCGTCACGGGTTACGGTTTTTGATTTATCGTCCAATTCTATACCTCCAATACAAAGACTATGACATTTTACGGCTCCGCCTCCAAGCTGCATATATCTTCGCAGCTGGGACTTTACTCTTGCTATTACTTCCACAGGATTAAACGGTTTTGTAATATAATCGTCGGCGCCGATATTTAAGCCCAGGATTTTGTCACTATCTTCACCTTTGGCTGTAAGTAATATGATGGGGATATTGTTTAACTCGCGTATTTTTACCATTGCCTCCAGGCCATCCATTTCAGGCATCATTATATCTAAGAGAACAAGGTGAATATCGTTGCTTTTTATGACTTGAAGAGCTTCTTTACCGGAATATGCCGCGTATGTATTGTAGCCCTCTGATGATAAATAGATTTTTAAAGCTGATACGATATCCTTTTCATCATCACAAATCAAAACATTATACATTCAATTCAACCTCCTATACAATTATGCAGGCAATTTTTTTAAAAACCAATTATTAAATTTATTAAGATTTTCTTAAGATGTTTTTGCAGACTGTAAAATTCAATAATAACACTTGGATAATTTATTTGGTTCTCGTAACCTTATCTTCGCTGGTTTTTATGGTGCAATTTAATTTCTCAAATGAGGGAGCTGATTAGTTTTAAAAAATTTTTTAAAAACTTCTTGAAAAATAAAATCGTGTGGTATATAATTACACTGTAATGATTACAAACTTGTAATGATTACACATAATAATGATGAGGTTGCAAAACTAATGAGATTTGAGGCTTTAAAAGAAGAATTGAAAAACAGAAATATAAATCTTTCATATCAAAGACTGAAAATTTTGGAATACCTTGCCCAAAATCAGTGTCACCCGACTGTTGATCAGATATTTACCGATATACAGAAAAGCATACCTACATTATCGAAAACAACAGTATATAATACTTTGAAAAAACTGATGGAAGAAGGTTTGGTTCGGGTAATCAATATTGAGGATCTTGAAACAAGATATGACATAAATACCCAGGACCATGGCCATTTTAAGTGCGAAAGCTGCGGAAATATTTTTGATTTCAGCGTTAATATGGATTCGTTAGTATACAAAGGCCTGGATAATTTCAGGATTTATGACAGGAATGTATATTTCAAAGGACTTTGCCCGCAATGCTCATAATTAACGAGTTAAATATGTTTAAAATTTTTACTTAATTTAGATTGATTAAAAAATATATTTTGGAGGGAGAAAAATATGAAAAAGTATCGTTGTAAAGTATGTGGCTATATCCACGAAGGAGACTTACCTGAGAATTTTGTATGCCCAAGATGTAAGAGACCGGCTTCGTTTTTCGAATTAGTTGAAGAAAATGAAGGAAAGGTTAACAAGTATGCCGGCACTAAAACAGAAAAGAACCTAAGAGAAGCTTTTGCCGGTGAAAGCCAGGCTAGAAACAAGTATACATATTATGCTAACATAGCCCAGAGAGAAGGGTATGAGCAGCTGGCGGAAATCTTCTTAAAAACAGCAAGGAATGAACAGGAACATGCCCGCTTATGGTTTGAAGAACTTGGAGGCCTGGGAAACACTGCTGAGAATCTCCTGGCTGCTGCCGAAGGAGAAAACTACGAATGGACAGATATGTATGACAGATTTGCAAAGGACGCTGAGGAAGAAGGCTTTAAAGAATTGGCAGCGCGTTTCCGCATGGTTGCAGCCATTGAGAAAACCCATGAAGAACGTTATCGTAAATTATTGAATAATGTAGAAATGCAGCAGGTTTTTGAAAAAGGTGATCAGGCAATTTGGGAATGCCGTATTTGCGGACACCTGGTAATGGGAAAGAAAGCTCCTGAAGTATGTCCTGTATGCAAACATTCTAAGTCATTCTTTGAAATCAGATGCGAGAACTATTAATATTGAGATAATGAGAAATTATTATTGATACAGTAAAAGGCGGATAAGTAATAACTTATCTGCCTTTTGTATTTTATATATAAAATTAATACAAAAGATACAATTCAGAAAAATTTTTACATTTTATCTTGAATTTGTGGTAAAATACTAATTAGTTTAAATACTGTGCGTGCAGGTATTTGGGCTAATTTTTTTATATTTTTGATCTGGCCGAATAACGATAAAAACTGGTGTGAAAGGAGGACGAGATGTTCAAGATTAATGACCATATTATTTACAATAATATGGGAGTATACAGGATCGTTGATATACGTAAGGAAAAGGATATAAATAACATCGATACTGATTATTATATATTAAAGCCTGCCTACGGTAACAATTTAACTATTAAAACACCGGTAAACAGTAAGAAAGTATTTATGAGGAAGATTATTAAGCGGGATGACGTTATATCACTTATTGAGTCTTTGCCTGAGCAGAAGCCGATGTGGATAGAGGACAATAAGAAAAGAAACGAGCTTTTCAAGGCTACTCTGAAGAAAGGGGAACCGAGAGGATGGGCAAATCTGGTAAGGACATTATATTTGGAAAAAAAAGAAAAGTCCGCCGTTGGTAAAAAACTGATGAAAATAGACGAGGATATTATGAAAGTGGCGGAAAAGAATTTGTATGAGGAATTTGCAGCGGCATTAAATATTACGCCGGAGGAAGTCCTTCCGTTTATCATGAATCATGTGTCTTAAAACCTTTGCTATGACAAATAAAAAAATTCTTTTGTTCGAGTTTAAATCTGCCGGAAATCTGCCTGAAACTTTGGGTTTCTGAAATGAATAAAACTCTTATGAATAAAACGTTAACAGACGGATAGAAATATTACGGCTTAAGTACTGCAGAAAACTTATGCCGTTTTTTGTTTTATTAAAACCGATACTTCAAATTGTAACGAAACAGTTACCCTATTATCATTTATTTTCGTGAAAAAGTATAGTCAAATTTTATGCTAAAATCAAATATAAAGCGGTCGTCTGCTTCATTGTAATGCAATTAGAAAGGACTGGTTATAATAGAGAAAAATTCATGCCTCAAAATCAGGGGGGCATCTGAAAATAATTTAAAGAGTATCGACATTGATATACCTAAAAACAAATTGGTGGTTATTACCGGGATAAGCGGTTCCGGCAAATCATCCCTTGCATTTGATACAATCTATGCCGACGGGCAAAGAAGATATATGGAATCACTATCTTCTTACGCAAGGCAGTTTATGGGGCAGATGAAAAAGCCCCGTGTGCTCAGTATTGAAGGTATATCTCCTGCTATCTCGATTTCCCAGAAAACCGCGGTTCATAATCCCCGTTCAACAGTAGGGACTGTCACTGAAATATACGATTACCTTCGGCTATTATATGCCAGGATAGGTATACCTCACTGTACAGAATGCGGCAGGGAAATCAAAAGTCAATCGGTAGATCAGATGGTGGAACGGATCATGAGCCTTCCCGAGGGAACAAAGATTCAGCTGCTGGCGCCGGTTGTAAGAGGAAGAAAAGGCCGTCATGAAAAAGTATTTGAAAAAGCCCGAAAAAGCGGGTATGTCCGCTCCTTTATCGACGGGGAACTTCATGAATTATCCGAAGAAATCCTGCTTGATAAGAACAAAAAGCATAATATTGATATTATTATCGACAGGTTAATTGTAAGACCAGGAATAGAAGCCCGCCTTTCCGATTCCATAGAGAATGTTTTTGCCATAACCGACGGTGTATTGACAGTTGACGTTGCAGGTCAGGGGACGTTTACATTGAGCCAGAATTCAGCGTGCCCCGATTGTGGGATAAGCATTGGCAGTCTTGAACCTGCAAACTTTTCATTCAACAGTCCTTTGGGTGCCTGCCCGGAATGTGCGGGAATAGGATATAAAATGGAATTTGATGAAGATCTTATGATTCCCGATAAAAGCCTGAGTATTAATGAAGGAGCAATACAGGTTTTAGGATGGCGAGCGTCCAATCAGGAAGGCAGCTGGGCCAGAGCAGTTTTGGAAGCTTTGGCAAGGGAGTTTCATTTTTCTCTGGATGTTCCTTTCGAATCATATCCGAAAGAGATACATGATATTTTGCTCTACGGTACCGACCTCACCGTGAAAATCTATTATAACGGAAGGTGGGGCGAAAAGGTTCATGATGTAGCCTTTAAAGGAATCATAAAAAGCGTGGAAAAGTATTACAGAGAAACATATTCAAGTACTGTCAAAGCCGAATATGAAACCTTTATGCGTATTACTCCCTGCCAGTTGTGCAAAGGACAGCGTTTAAGGAAAGAGTCTCTTGCTGTGACCATTGCCGGTAAAAACATATTTGAAATAACAGATATGTCTATAAAGAATTTTGCTTTATTTTTACGTGACTTAAAACTAACCGATTTTCAAAAAGTTATTGGGAGCCATATTTTAAAAGAGATCGAGGCAAGGACAAACTTCCTGATAAAAGTCGGGCTGGATTACATGTCTTTATCAAGGGCTACGAGTACTCTGTCGGGCGGAGAATTACAGCGCATCCGTCTAGCCACGCAAATAGGTTCAGGTCTGGCAGGAGTGGACTATATCCTCGACGAGCCCAGCATAGGTCTTCATCAACGGGATAATGACAAGCTTCTGGCCGCACTTAAGGATTTAAGGGATCTGGGGAACAGTGTTATAGTTGTCGAGCACGACGAGGATACCATGCTTGCTTCCGATTATATTATAGATATCGGGCCCGGTGCCGGAGAGCACGGAGGAGAAGTAATTGCCTGCGGTACTGCCGAAGATCTTATGAACAATCCCGCATCGGTTACGGGAGCATATTTAAGCGGCAGATTATCAATACCAGTACCGGAAAAAGTGAGGACACCGGAGAAGTTTCTCAAAATTTATGGAGCCAGAGAAAACAACCTGAAGAATATTGACGTAATTGTCCCTTTAGGGGTATTTACCTGTGTGACCGGCGTTTCGGGTTCAGGGAAAAGCTCTCTAATGAATGAGATTTTATATAAAGCTTTGGCCAAAAAACTCAACAGAGCAAGAACAATTCCGGGTAAACACGACAGAATCGAAGGGATAGAATATCTAGATAAAATAATTGATATAGACCAAAGCCCTATAGGAAGGACTCCGCGCTCAAATCCGGCAACATATATAGGAGTTTTTGATTTGATCAGAGACTTGTTTGCGTCAACACCGGATGCAAAGATGCGAGGCTATAAAAAAGGAAGGTTCAGCTTTAACGTACCCGGCGGCCGCTGCGAAGCCTGCGAAGGCGATGGTACCGTAAAAGTGGAGATGCACTTTTTACCCGATGTATATGTACCATGTGAGGTTTGCGGCGGAAAACGATATAACCGTGAAACCCTTGATGTACGGTATAAAGGTAAGAATATTCATGATGTACTGGACATGACAGTGGAAGAAGCACTCAGCTTTTTTGATAATATACAGTCAATAAAACGAAAGATTCAAACCCTGTATGATGTAGGCCTGTCATATATAAGATTGGGGCAGCCTTCAACAACATTGTCGGGCGGCGAGGCGCAGCGGATCAAGCTGGCCGCCGAATTAAGCAGGAAGAGTACGGGGAAAACCCTTTATATTCTTGACGAGCCTACTACAGGTCTGCATTTTGCCGATATTCACAAGCTTATAAACGTACTTCAGAAGCTTGTGGATAAAGGTAATACCGTTATTGTAATCGAGCATAACCTGGACGTGATAAAAACAGCAGACTATATTATCGATCTTGGCCCTGAAGGCGGAGATGAGGGGGGAACGGTAGTTGCTCAGGGTACCCCGAAAGAAATAATGCAGAATCCCAAATCATACACCGGACTATACCTGAAAAAACACTTGGAAAAGCATATGAATAGAAATACAAAGCATGACCATGAATGAAAAATAATATAAATACTAATGAGATTGTGCAAACCTCCTTTAAAAATATACAAAACATATTGACAAAAATATAAGAATAGGATAATGTATATTTATACAAAAAAATTGATTAATATGTATAAGTATTCAATAACTGAGGAGGATATAAGAATGAAAAAGATTATTGCAATGACACTTATAATGGTTATGGTAGTCGCGGTATTCGCCGGTTGCGGTCGGGTAGCGCCTGATGCTGCAGGAGTATCAAGCAAAGCCGTAAAGGTTATTGATATTCCGCTAACGCAGGAAGAATATGCTTTCGGAGTTGACAAAAATCAACCCGAGCTCCTTGAAAGAGTTAATGAATTCATAGCCAAGATTAAGTCAGACGGTACATTTGATGCCATTCTTGATAAATACTTTGGTGACGGTACTCCAGAGCCTGTTATATCAGCAGAACTTGACAGCAGCAAAGATCAGCTTGTTGTCGCTACAAATGCCGGGTTTGAGCCATTTGAATATACCGAAGGTGATAAATACCTGGGGATTGATATGGAAATCGCCAAAATGCTTGCTGATTCTCTTGGTAAAGAACTTGTTATCAGCAACATGGATTTCGATGCTGTTTGCCTTTCAGTAGGCCAGGGCAAGGCTGATATTGCAATGGCAGGTCTTACCATAAAAGAAGACAGGAAAGCATATGTAAACTTCTCGGATAAATACTATGACGCTGCACAAAAGCTCATAGTTATGGCAAACGATACGACTTTTGACAATGCCAAAACAGCAGAAGACGTAGAAGCTATCCTGTCTAAGTTTGACAACAGTGTAAAGATTGGCGTACAAAACGGCACTACAGGTCAATTCTATGTTGAGGGTGATGAAGATTGGGGCTTTGCCGGTTTCAAGACCCAGTGTATAGGTTATAAATCAGGATCATTAGCCGTTCAGGACATGATAAATGGGAATATTAATTATGTAATTATTGACGAGGCTCCTGCCCAATTTATTGCAGAAGCAATCAACGAGCTGAATTAACAAATGAAAGGCTTTCCATAAAAATGAAAATCGGAGGCTAACTCATTATAAATGTCATCCTGAGTGAGGCGAACGGTAATCATATTCGGTTTTTCATTTACCCGCGCTCAGTTTTGGGATGACAATACACATTGAGCTAGCCTCTTCTGGTATGTTTAAGATAAAAAAACATTTCATATATGATATTATTTTGGTATTATTATTTTATAATCACAGAAAAATTTTTAAAGGAAAGTGCTATGGGGAATTTTGAAAAGAAAATCGAAATATTCTGGAAAATGTTTTACGAGAATAATGGCTATGCAAAAGTAATTACCGGATTGCAAAATACTTTATATATAGCCATTATGGGTTTGGCCATCGGAATAATTATCGGTACTGTAATTGCCATTATTGCGGTTATTCCAAAGTATAAGAGATTACCCAGAGTTCTGGATAAGATCTGTAAGTTTTACGTGGGATTGTTCAGAGGAACGCCGGTTGTGGTACAGCTTTTGGTTTTTTATTATGTAGTTTTTCCGCTGATTGGAGTGAAAATGCCATCTGTCAATGTTTGTGTCCTGGTATTTGGCTTGAACAGCGGAGCCTATGTTTCTGAAATCATGAGAAGCGGTATCATGTCAGTGGATCCGGGACAATTGGAAGCTGCACGCGCATTAGGACTAAGTTACGGAGTATCCATGATGAAGGTCGTGGTTCCTCAGGCAGTTAAGAATATATTACCGACACTGGGAAACGAATTTATCGCGCTTATTAAGGAAACATCGGTAGTGAGCTTTGTGGGTGCTGCCGATTTATATGTAGCGTTTAATTACATAGGTACCAACAGCTATGAATTTATGGTTCCATACCTGGTAATGGCGCTGATTTATATTGTTTTGGTAATGGCAATAGCCTTGCTTGTAAGAATTATGGAAAGGAGCCTAAGAAAAAGTGATAGACATAATTGATTTAAAAAAGCAATACGGCAACCTGGAAGTTCTTAAAGGAATTACAAATACTATTCACGAAGGCGAAAAAGTCGCAATTATAGGCCCTTCCGGAAGTGGTAAAAGTACTTTTCTGCGCTGCCTTAATTGTCTGGAAGATCCCACAAGCGGGCAGATTATTTTTGAAGGCGTTAATATTGCTGATATGAGGGTTGATATCAATATTCACAGACGCCATATAGGAATGGTATTTCAGCAGTTTAATCTGTTTAATAATAAAACCGTCATTGACAATATAATGCTGGCGCCTTTGCATATCAAAATCACAGATCTTCGAAAAAAGAAAATAAAAAACATCTTTATAAAACTGAGAAACATTTTTACAAGCAACAAAAAACCTTTATATGAGATAAACACCACCAAGGCGCAAATTAAGGAAGAGGTAAGAGCTAATGCCATGCGCCTCTTAAAAAGGATAGGATTAGAAGACAAAGCTAATGTTTTCCCTTCTACTCTTTCGGGCGGACAAAAGCAACGAATAGCCATAATACGTGCCCTTGCCATGAATCCCAAGGTGATGCTTTTTGATGAGCCTACATCTGCCCTTGACCCGGAAATGGTGGGAGAGGTATTGGATCTTATTAAACAGTTGGCTAATGAGGGAATGACCATGGTTATTGTCACCCATGAAATGGGATTTGCCAGGGAGGTAGCCACCCGGGTACTGTTTATGGATGAAGGCATGATAGTTGAAGAGAATACTCCGGAAGAGATTTTTAATAATCCCCGTAATCCCAGAACAAAAGAGTTTTTATCCAAGGTATTGTAATAAATCCGAAATAGCAAATATAATTCTGGGTTTATGTTAATTTGATGAATAGCCTAAACGGCATTTCCTCTGCAGGCGGGAGAGTCTGCGGAGGATTTTTTATGTTGATTCCTTCCTTGCCATTTTTCCTTCAAATTTACCTGCATCGACATTATCCCTATTGATTATTTTTTCTTCATAAATTTTACAAAAATTGACATATGCAAGAAGTATATCATCATTTATGCAAATTGCAGTATAAAAATGATGAAATAAAATTAAAAAATCATTGCAAAAAAAACATGATAAGAATTGTATTTAATGGCAAAATGGAGTACAATGACTAGTAAACATGCTTCTATGGTTTTTATGAAGCGAATAATTTTCTAAAATTCGATGGAGGTAATCGAGGAATGAAGAGAGCGATAACGATTATACTGGCTGTTTGTATGGTAATGATGATGCTTTCCGGCTGCGGTGGAGGTGCGTCCGGGAATGTAATCAAAATTGGGGTCTACGAGCCTTCTTCCGGTGACAATGGCGCCGGCGGGAAACAGGAAGTTCTCGGGATCGAATATGCGAATACTGTTCTCAACACGGTAGAAATTGACGGCAAAAAATATGACATAAAGCTTGAAATCGTCGATAACGAGTCTTCAAACGACAAAGGCCCGTCTGCGGCTGCAAAACTGGTAAGCGCCAAATGTTCCATTGTTCTTGGTTCTTATGGTTCCAGCGTTTCCATAGCAGCAAGCGATGTCTTTAAAAATGCAGGAATCCCTGTAATCGGTGTCTCTTGCACAAACCCGCAGGTTACAGCAGGAAACACACACTATTTCCGTATTTGTTATCTTGATCCATTCCAGGGTACAGTTCTTGCAAACTTTGCTGTTGATGAATTCAAAGCAAAGAAAGCCTACATATTGACAAAACTTGGCGACGACTATTCTGCAGGTCTCGGCAACTACTTCAAGGAAGCATTCCAGGAACTTGGCGGCACAGTAATTGAGGAAACCTTCCAGGAAGGCAACAGTGATTTTACAGCATACCTGACTACCGCGGCTAACGAAAAAGTTGATGTTATATTTGCTCCTACTTCCACAGAAGCTGCTTCTCTGATTATAGGACAGGCTATATCTCAGGGTATAAATATTCCTTTATTGGCCGGAGATACATGGGACAGTTCAGTTATTTTGGATGCTGCGAAGGGTTCCAACGAGAAAATCTATGTATCCACCTTCTTTGACGAAGGCGATGACTCGGCTTTAGGTTCAAAATTTGTAACTGATTTCAAAAAGTGGCTGAATGATAACCCGGAAAAACTGAAGAATAACGGCGGTAACGACATTGTAGCAGCTGTTTCGGCATTAGGTTACGATGCTTATATGGTTGCTGTTGAAGCTATAAAGGCTGCCGGAAGCCCGGACTCAAAGAAAATAAATGATGCTTTGTGGGATGTTAAGTATACCGGCGTTACCGGCGATATCGCTTTTGATGAAATTGGCGACGCTATTCGTGATGTTGCTTTTATAAAGTGTGTTAACACTTCTGAAGGTTCATGGAACTTTGTAGCAATACAGAGTGTTAAATAGATTTAAACAGAAATATCATTTATAATATTGCTTAAAGGATCATGAAGCGGGGGATTATGCCCCCGCCCATACCTTTTATAACTGACCGAAAAATTTGAACTGCCTGTAAGCATTGGTTGCTGCAGGTGAACATTTTTTTTGAAACAGCACGGAGGTTCCTGATGGAATTCTTAAACACAAATCTGCCTTACATATTAGCAGGTATATCGGTGGGAGGGCAGTATGCCTTGATATCCATAGGTTACACCATGGTATATGGAATACTTAGACTGATAAACTTTGCCCATGGTGATATTTTTATGGTCGCAGGCTTTGCGATGGTATATCTTTCGGCCACTTCACCACTGTATATATCTATACCGTTTACCATTATTATTACAGTACTGCTGGGATTTTTGGTGGAACGTGTGGCATATAAGCCGCTTCGTACAGCACCACGTATGTCGATTATGATCAGTGCTATCGGAGTGTCTTACCTCCTTCAAAATTGTGCATGGTATATAACCAGCGGTCTGGCAAAGCAATATCCTAAAATACCATGGATAAGCGAATTTATTTCCATAGGTACCGCAACAACGAAAGTTGTTACGGTAATAACACCGATTCTTACTTTTGTTTTGGTTATAGCTTTGGTTTTATTAATTAAATATACAAAAATCGGTATGGCAATGCGAGCTATGGCAAGGGATTTTGAAACCAGCCAGCTCATGGGAGTAAAAATAAATTCGGTAATAAGTTTTACATTTATTATAGGTTCATTCCTTGCGGCTATAGGCTCTTTGCTTTATTTTACAAATTATACCACGGTTACGCCAGTTGCCGGTGCAATGCCTGGATTGAGAGCCTTTGTGGCAGCGGTATTCGGAGGCATTGGAAGTATACCCGGTGCAGTTATAGGAGCGTTTATCATAGGTATATGTGAGAATATTATAAAGGGATTCGGCTGGACGACCTTCTCGGATGCCTTTACTTTTGCATTGCTGATAATCATTCTTGTCGCAAAGCCGACCGGGCTATTCGGTGAGAAATCAACAGATAAGGTATAGGTGAGTGATATGAATGAAAAAAATAGAAATATAGACGGAGTGATCACTCCCCCTGTAAAAAATAGCTTTTTTAAATCTATTAAAATATTTTTTAATTCTGTTTTAGAGTTTTTAAGAAAAAATTGGATCGGATTTGCACTTATAGCCGCAATTTTCGCAATCATCTTCATCCTGGAGCAGGTACTGCCATCCTCATCAATGCTTTTTGTGGTTCTTAAAAAGGGAGCTATATATTCTCTGGTTGCAGTGTCCATGAACCTGTTAAATGGTTTTACCGGCCTTTTTTCATTGGGACAGGCAGGTTTTATGCTGGTAGGCGCATATACATATGCGATATTTACAATTCCTTTGGAAGCCAGAGATGCTGTGTACCAGTATTTTAACGGCGGAATTATTAAGTTTACGGTTCCTGTTCCTGTAGCCCTCATAATGGCCGGGCTGGCTGCGGCAATATTTGCATATCTCATTGGACTTCCTGTACTAAGATTGAAAAGTGACTATCTGGCTATTGCCACATTAGGCTTTGCAGAGATTATACGCGCTGTTTTCCAGTGGGACAAGCTGGGACCTGTTACTAACGGCTCGAATCTGTTGAAAAGATTTCCCTCTTTCTCATCCACCTTATATCCGTTTTTTGTGTCCGGAATTTGCATAGCAATAATAGTATTACTTATTAATTCATCATATGGCCGGGCATTTAAGGCAATACGGGATGATGAGATTGCTGCTGAAGCCATGGGAATAAATCTGGCAAAGCATAAACAACTGTCTTTTACAATCAGCTCATTCTTTGCTGGAGTAGGAGGCGCTCTTCTGGCCATGTACCAAACGACGGTACAGGCTGCTGCTTTCAAATCGGCGATGACATATGAGATTCTCCTTATTGTTGTTATAGGAGGTATCGGTTCAGTTACCGGAAGCATTTTATCCTCATTTTTGTTCATTGCTTCCAGCGAATGGTGGCTGAGATTTTTGGATGACGAAACATATATCGGCAGCTTTAAAGTGCCGCTTCTGGCATCAGGTTTCCGAAAAGTCGTATTCTCAATTATAATTATGATTGTTGTTCTGTTTTACAGACAGGGTATCATGGGTACAAGAGAAATTTCTGTTGATGCCATACTCCGTTTCTTTAGAAAACTATTCAGAAAAGACAGAAAGGAGGAGGCGGCGTAAATGACGGAAAACATATTACATACAGAAAAAATAACAATGCAGTTTGGCGGTGTGGTTGCTCTATATAACCTGACAATTGATGTTAATAAAGGTGAGATAGTTGCTTTGATAGGACCTAACGGGGCAGGCAAGACCACGGCTTTCAACTGTATAACCGGAGTGTATGAACCAACATACGGAAGTGTCACTTTCTGTGGGGAAACGATAGTATCCAATCATCCTCAGGGGAAAATGAAAAAGATGTACCTGGGAGAAAATAGCGGAGAAAAATTAAAGGTAATAAGACCTACTCCCGATAAAATTACAAAGCTTGGTATTGCCCGTACATTCCAGAATATAAGGCTGTTTAACAGTCTTACTGTATTTGAAAATGTACTTGTTGCAAAGCATATGAGAGCGAAGCAGAATGTACTTACTGCAACATTAAGGCTTAACTGGCGGGAGGAAAAACGTGCTAGAGAAGAAAGTCTTGCCCTCCTGGAGGAGCAGGGTTTGCTTCAATACAAGGATGATTTAGCCAGCAGTCTGCCATATGGATTGCAGCGCCGCCTTGAAATATCAAGGGCTTTGGCAACAGAACCAAAGCTTTTGCTTCTGGATGAGCCGGCTGCAGGAATGAATCCGCAGGAAACACAGGAGTTGGCGGAGTTTATTGTCAAGATTAAAGATAAATATGACCTCACAGTCCTTATGATAGAGCATCACATGGACCTGGTAATGAAGATTTCCGACAGGATCTATGTATTGGATTTTGGGAAGCTAATCGCTCACGGTACACCTGCTGAGGTACAGAAAAATCAACGTGTTATCGATGCATATCTGGGGGTGGCCGAAGATGCTTAAAATTAGTGATTTAAAAGTAAATTACGGCGGGATCGAAGCAGTAAAGGGTATATCTTTTACAGTTCCCGAAAAGAGCATTGTAACTCTGATTGGAGCCAATGGAGCAGGAAAGAGTACCACCCTGAGAACCATTGCAGGTCTTGTTAAGTCTCAGAGCGGGAAAATAGAGTTTATGGGTGAGGACATTACAGGAAAAGGTCCTGAAGATATTGTAGCCCGAAAGATTACCCTGGTGCCTGAGGGAAGAAAAATTTTCCCTGATCTGACTGTGCTGGAAAACCTTAAAATTGGCGCTTATCTTCGAAAAGATGATATAACCGATGATCTTAACTACGTATATGATCTTTTCCCACGTTTGAAGGAAAGATCCTGGCAGCTCGGTGGAACACTCTCAGGAGGAGAACAGCAGATGTTGGCTGTGGGAAGGGCACTTATGAGCCGTCCTAAGCTGATGATGATGGATGAACCGTCTTTGGGACTGGCACCGTTGATTGTACGAAATATTTTCGAGATAATTCAGGAAATTAATAAACAGGGTGTTACTATACTGCTTATAGAGCAGAATGCAAATATGGCCTTAAAAATTGCCGACATAGGCTATGTGCTTGAAACCGGCCGTATTACCCTTTCCGGCACCGGGGCTGAGCTTCTGGAAAACGAAGGGGTCAAGGCGGCATACCTGGGTACGTGATAATCATAACAATTGGGCGATTCTTCAGATTTTACAATTCCAAAAGCTTCGAATGACATACTATAAAGTCGTTTGGAGCTTTATTTTTCTTACTATATAGAGCGGGTGCAAGGTTTCTCATGGAGATAAGCCGGTTTGCTTCGAAGGAAAGACCACAGAACGGTAACATATTGAAAATGAATGAGCGACCCGTAATGGAAGACCTCTCGTCGTGGACATGACGGAGCGTAAGCGGAGGAATGTCATAAAACGGTGAAATTGATCTTATAGACCTGGGTGCTTAAAGGCGTTCGAAATGAGATCCTTGCGCCCGCCCCTTGTTGATATAAAATCCTTCGCTGACGCTCAGGATGACATAGGTGAGCGGGTGCAAGGTTTCTCAATGAAATAAGCGGCAGCAATTTCCCACATCGTATATGAACAGTGATATAATATAGCCGGAAGGGAGATGCAAATAATGGATGTCAATACTTTCAAAAAGCTGATAGACGACTCTGATAATATCGTTTTTTTCGGTGGTGCAGGGGTGTCGACCGAAAGCAATATACCTGATTTCAGGAGTGCAAACGGTCTGTACAATGAGAAACTGAAGAGCATCTACACTCCCGAGGAAATCTTATCCCATACCTTTTTCATGCAGCATACCGATGAATTCTATAAGTTTTACAAAAGTAAGATGATTTATAAAGATGCGAAGCCTAATCCTGCGCATATCGCACTGGCCCGACTCGAAAAGACAGGCAAGCTGAAGGCTGTAATAACTCAGAATATTGACGGTTTGCACCAAATGGCGGGCAGTAAAAATGTTCTCGAACTTCACGGTTCGGTACACAGAAATTATTGCATGAGATGCGGAAGTTTCTACGATTTGGATTATATTATAGAATCGGAGAACATTCCCTTATGCAAAAAGTGTAATGGCATTGTGAAACCTGATGTGGTCCTGTATGAGGAAGCTCTGGACAGCCAAGTCCTCGAAGATGCCGTAAAATATATAATGAATTCAGATGTGTTCATTATTGGCGGTACTTCATTATCGGTTTACCCTTCAGCCGGGTTGGTGAACTACTACAGAGGCAATAAGCTGGTTCTGATAAACAAAACCAAAACACCCTATGATTATAAGGCAAATTATGTGTACTATGGCAATATAGGCGAGCTGTTCAGCCAATTAATCGGCTGAACTGCCCGATTTAAGGGACATCACCGCGCCCAGACTGTAGGTATTTTTCTCCAGACTGATTAGAATATTATTAATCTCGGTTACTTGTTCCGGCGTAAGGTTTGAACCCATTGCCAAATGAGTGTTATACAAAATATTTTCCAAAGCGTTATGTACTGATGCGATATTTTTCTTTATTTCAAATATGACCTCAGGAGATACAAGCTCTTTTTTCATCTCGTCAACACTGACAATATCCTGTTTTGTCAGGGTGAATTCTGTATCACCATCAACAACAGTGCAGTCATATCCTAAAACCGATTTAACCTCTTTGGCAAATTCCTTTTTTGATTCTTCTTCACCATGGACAAGGAAAACTTGCTTCGGGGGTTGCTTAAATCCTGCCAGCCAATCCAATAAGCCATATTTATCGGCATGGCCTGAAAAGCCTTCTAAATTGTGTATTTCGGCTTCCACATGAATCTTTTCACCAAAGATAGTGACTTTCTTATCTCCGTTTAATATTGAGTATCCCAGGGTTCCCCGTGCCTGGTAGCCGACGAATACGATACTTGATTTGGGATTCCACAGGTTATATTTTAAATGATGCTTAATTCTGCCGGCTTCGCACATGCCGCTGGAAGAAATAATAACCTTGGGCCGGGGATCTGTATTAAGCGCGACCGATTCCTCGGAAGTCCTCGTAAATACCAGATTCGGAAAATCCAGAGGGTGATCTCCCCGCAGGATATATTCGCGTGTTTCGTCATCAAAAACCTGAGCGTTCCTTCTGAATATCTCCGTCGCCGAAATGGCCATCGGACTGTCCACATAAACCATTATTTTATTAAGTTCATCTTTATACTCGGAATGCTCCTCGTAAAAACGATTGAACTGGTAGATCAGTTCCTGGGTTCTGCCTACGGCAAAGGAAGGAATTATAACATTACCGCCTCTTCGAATTGTCTTAAGCACTATATCGATGAGTCTTTCAATACTGTCAGAGTTTTTTTCATGGACACGATTCCCATAGGTGGTTTCCATAATAACATAATCCGCTTTTTTTATTATAGTAGGATCCCTCAAAATAGGTCTTCCAGTCATCCCTAAGTCACCGGAGTATACTATTTTTGAGACATCACCATTCTCAGTTATGAATAACTCGACTATCGAGGAACCAAGAATATGCCCCGCATCGTTAAACACAACCTTAACCGATTCATTCAATTCAATCAGCTGATTATAAAGAACAGGTACTACCTGATTCAGTGCATCTTCGACATCTTTCATGGTATAAAGCGGCTCAACGAACGGTTTTCCTGCCCGCTGATTTTTCCGGTTTTTCCATTCGGTTTCTCTTTCAAGTATTGAAGCACTGTCCTTAAGCATGATAGCCAGTAAATCGGCAGTGGCGTCGGTACAGTAAATTTTGCCTTTAAACCCCCTCTTTACAAGCAAGGGAATTCTTCCACTATGGTCGATATGCGCATGACTTAAAATTAAAAACTCAATTTCAGCAGGATCAAAATCGAATTCTTTGGCATTTAATTCATCCATATCGTCACTGCCCTGAAACTGTCCGCAATCCAGCAAAAACTTATGATTGCTGGTTGTAATCAGGTGACATGATCCTGTAACTGTTGTATTTGCTCCTAAAAAACGTACTTTCATAAATTTACACCTTCTGTAACGCATGTATATTAATATAATACCATATTTCGATAAATACTGCCTTGTTTCTATTGTATTGAAGAATAATGGCTCCGTTATATTGATAATTTTTGATTATGATAGCAAAATACCACGAATGATGGGTTATCAAACATTTTTAAAGAATAATATTTCCGGAGACATAGGCTATATTCTAAAGTTATAAGCACCCATAATATGGGTATCTTTATAATAAATAAACAATATATAAAATTTTTAAGGTAAATGTCTGTAAAGGATGGTGTTTTATTATGGCCGACAAAATAGGAGTATTAGTGGGAAGTCTTCGAAAGGAATCCTATTGCAAAAAACTGTTCAAGGCTCTAAAAAAACTTTCACCTGCCAGTATTGACATGGAATACGTAGAAATCGGGAACCTTCCTATGTACAACCAGGATTACGATGACGAGGGGAATCCTCCTTCAGAGTATACCAAGTTCCGGGAGGATATGAAAAAGTACGCTGGCTTTTTATTTATTACACCTGAATATAACAGGACCATGCCGGCTGTTATAAAAAACGCGTTGGATGTGGGTTCAAGACCATACGGAGAAAGTATATGGGACGGAAAGCCAGGTGCGGTTATCAGCGTGTCTCCCGGTGCGCTGGGGGGATTCGGAGCCAATCATCAAATACGTCAGGCTCTTGTTTTCTTAAATATTCCCACCATGCAGCAGCCTGAAGCATATATAGGAAATATTGCTGATATCATGGACGAGTCCGGTAATATAAAAAATGAATCTACTCTGGGATACTTAAAAAATGTCATGGAATCATTCGCTGCCTGGGTTGAAACTAATAAGAAGGCATAAAAAGGAACTGTTAATTTCGAAATATGTATTATAACTGCCCGAAAATATTATATATTTTTGCGGGCAGTTTTTGTATGCAAATAAGCAGTTGTTATTGCTAATAAAGGGTTTTAAATAAAGGTTGATTTATACAATATATAACTTTATAATAGAAATAAGACTTTATTATTCCGTAATTATTTTGTAGTACGGTCTTCATTTTATTATAAATTTTTCTTGTAGAACGGGAGGTTACGAAGATGCCAATCACTCAATTGCTGTCCAGAAATTCTGAATTATACGGGCAGGAAATATGTCTTAAAGAAATCAACCTGGATTTACAAAACAGCCACAATGTTATCTGGCGCGAATACGAATTGATCGAAAACAATCCGGCGGGCGAATACCGAAGAGAAATGACATGGCGCGTTTTTGATGAAAAAGCTAATCGTTTTGCCAATCTTCTCATTAAAAGAGGAATAAAGAAAGGTGATAAGGTTGCAATTCTTCTGATGAATTGTCTTGAGTGGCTGCCTGTTTATTTTGGCATTTTAAAGGCCGGAGCCATAGCGGTTCCCCTTAACTTCCGCTATACTGCAGAGGAAATCAAATACTGCCTTGAGTTGTCAGATACAGTAGCGCTTGTTTTCGGACCGGAGTTTATTGGACGACTGGAAAGCATTTATGACCAGATCAGGCAGATAAAAATCTTATTGTATGCAGGAGAAGGTCGTCCCTCATTTGCTGAGAGCTATGACCGCCTTACCGCAAATTGCCCTTCTGAAGCGCCACACGTTGAAATAACCGATGAGGACGATGCAGCGATCTATTTTTCATCCGGTACGACAGGATTTCCAAAAGCCATTTTACATACTCACAGAAGTTTGATGTCGGCATGTTATACAGAGGCTAAACATCACGGGCAGACAAGAGAGGATAATTTCCTTTGCATACCACCTCTTTATCATACAGGAGCAAAGATGCACTGGTTCGGAAGCCTTTTGACTGGCAGCAAGGCTGTTATTTTAAGAGGGATTAAGCCCGATTGGATATTAAGAACGGTATCTGAAGAGAAAATAACCATAGTATGGCTTTTGGTGCCGTGGGCACAGGATATTCTGGATGCCATTGAAAGCGGAGAGGTTAAACTGGAAGATTATGAGCTGTCCCAATGGAGACTTATGCATATAGGCGCCCAGCCTGTTCCGCCCAGTCTTATCCACCGCTGGAAGAAACACTTCCCGCATCATCAATACGATACCAATTACGGTCTCAGCGAATCCACAGGCCCGGGCTGTGTGCACCTGGGAGTGGAGAATATTCATAAAGTAGGTGCAATAGGCATACCGGGATATAATTGGGAAGTTAAAATCGTAGATGATAAAGGCAAGATCGTTCCCCAGGGAGAAGTAGGAGAGCTTTGCGTAAAAGGTCCCGGAGTCATGAAGTGCTATTATAAAGACCCGAAGGCAACCGAGGCTGTATTAAAGGACGGCTGGCTTTTTACAGGCGATATGGCCAGGATGGATGAGGACGGTTTTATCTACCTGGTTGACAGGAAGAAAGATGTTATAATAAGCGGCGGCGAAAATATTTATCCGGTCCAGATCGAGGATTTCCTGCGTACCCATGATTCCATAAAAGATGCTGCGGTAATAGGATTGCCGGATCCCCGGCTTGGAGAGATAGCTGCTGCCATTATAGAACTGAAACCCGGCCATAATTTGAGCAAAGAGGATATTTTTGCGTTTTGCCGTGAACTGCCGCGGTATAAACGACCCAGGGAAATAATATTTGACAATGTGCCGCGCAACCCGACGGGAAAAATTGAGAAACCCAAGTTGAGGGAAAAGTACGGAGTGACCAGTCTGGTTGCAAAGCAAACAACAAGATAATAAATACTGAATTATATGCAAAAAGCAGCGATAGCTGCTTTTTCTGATAAGATAGTTTGGCTTTATTTACAATTGACTATATGTACTTGTTATTGTAGAATATCATGTTACAGATAAAGTGAGTAGGCCGGATGGTCGCGGACGAAGTGCTGAAAAGCCTCGTACGAGGAAAGTCCGGGCTCCGCAGGGCAAAGGTGCCGGATAACACCCGGTGAAGGCGACTTTAAGGAAAGTGCAACAGAAATAAACCGCCAAATTCTAATTTGGCAAGGATGGAAAGGTGAGGTAAGAGCTCACCGGCCCGACGGCAACGAAGGGCGCTATGTAAACCCCACCTGGAGCAACACCGCGATAAGAAACATTAGGGCTGCCCGCCTGTTTCTTAGAGGTGGCTAAAGCCTGGTAGCAATACCAGGCGTAGATAGATGACCATTCAAGACAGAACCCGGCTTACAGGTCTGCTCATTTTTTATCTGGCATATTCAATAAATTATTCTATAAGATAATTCCATGAAAGTTTTAAGGAGCAAAAAATATGCCGATTAATATCCCGAGTAATTTACCTGCCTTTGAAACACTTCAGAATGAAAACATTTTTGTTATGAGCGAAGAAAGGGCAAGAACGCAGGATATCAGGCCTTTAAAGATTGCTATAATGAATCTTATGCCTACAAAGATTGTGACCGAAACGCAAATCTTAAGGCTCATAGGAAATTCGCCGCTGCAGGTGGATGTTCAGCTTTTGCATCCTAAGACATATGAATCAAAGAATACGCCTAAAGAACATTTAAGACTTTTTTATAAAACTTTTGACGATGTTAAGGATCAAAAATTTGACGGACTTATTATTACAGGCGCGCCGGTAGAAAAGATGGAGTTCGAAGAGGTGGATTATTGGGAAGAACTGAAAGCTGTTATGGATTGGAGTGTAACCAACGTATTCTCGACTTTTCATATATGTTGGGGAGCACAGGCCGGCCTGTATCATCATTATGGAATAAAGAAGTATCCTTTGGAGAAAAAGATGTTCGGTGTTTTCCCGCATACTGTTAACGAAAAATATGTGAAGCTGTTCAGGGGTTTTGACGATGTTTTTTATGTTCCCCAATCCCGACATACGGAGGTAAGAAAAGAGGATATCGAGAAAGTAGAAAGCCTGAAAATATTGTCCGAATCTCCTGAGTCCGGTGTGTACATCGTAATGTCAAAAGACGGGAAACAAATTTTTGTTACCGGACATTCGGAATATGATGCCAACACTTTAAGGGATGAGTATTTCAGAGACCTGAACAAAGGTCTGGACATAGATTTGCCGAAAAACTATTTCATAAATGATAATCCAAATAACCCTCCAATTGTCAATTGGAGAAGCCATGCCAACTTATTGTACGTAAACTGGCTGAATTACTATGTTTACCAGGAAACACCATATGATCTGGATTCAATGAATAAATAAAGTAAAATGTATCAGCAGCTTTTAAGCTTTAAGAATTGCTTTTTTTACTTGAAGATAATATTTATGTTGGTTATAATAATTTATATTATGCGACGAATATGCGATGATAGAGTTTAAGTAAGCTTTTGCCTCTTCAAACAGAGATTTGGTGCCATAGGTTGAGAGCGCCAATTTGAAAGCAATTTGCCGAATTTCCCTCTGGAGCAGCCTCCTGAAATAAGTAGGGACGGACGGGCAAGCCCGTTACAGCGAGAAGAGTGCATGTAAGTATTTTTCAGTACTTACATGAACATAGGTGGTACCGCAGGCATACGCTTTGTCCTATGACAGGGCGTTTTTTTTATTAATACGGACATTTATTAAATGAAAATGAGGTGTTATAAGCACAATGAAAGAACAATTGGAAGCAATCCAAAAACAGGCTCTGGATAAGCTTGCTCAAATCTCTGAGCTTCGAGAACTTGAAGAAATAAAAGTAGCTTATTTAGGGAAAAAAGGCGAATTAACGCGTATCCTGAAAGGTATGGGAACTTTGTCCGCCGAGGAGCGTCCAATAATCGGACAATTGGCAAACGATGTAAGAACTACTCTGGAAAACTGCATTGCCGAGACCAGGGCGCGTCTTATCCGGGAGGAACGCGACAGAAGATTGAAAAGCGAGGTTATTGACGTTACCTTACCCGGAAAAACCAGAGCAATCGGGAAAAAACATCCATTAACATTGGTGTTGGATGAAATAAAAGATATCTTTTTGGGCATGGGATATGAGATAGCCGAAGGCCCCGAAGTCGAGCTGGATTACAATAGCTTTGAGGCTTTGAATATTCCCAAAAATCACCCTGCCAGAGATGTCCAGGATACTTTTTATATCAGTGAGAATGTGGTTTTAAGACCTCACACATCGCCTGTGCAAATCAGGCACATGCAGAGCAATAAGCCGCCCATAAGGATCATATGCCCCGGTCGTGTTTACAGATCCGATGCAGTAGACGCAACCCATTCACCTGTTTTCCATCAGGTGGAAGGTCTTGTTGTTGATAAGGGCGTAACCATGGGTGATCTGATCGGAACTCTTCAGACTTTTGCAAAATCCATATTCGGAAAGGATACAAGAATTCGGTTAAGACCCCATCACTTCCCGTTTACCGAGCCATCCGCCGAAGTGGATGTGTCCTGCTGGGGCTGTGGCGGCAAAGGATGCAGAATCTGCAAGGGAGAAGGTTGGGTTGAGATTCTGGGGGCAGGGATGGTTCATCCTAATGTGCTGAGAGAGTGTAATATAGATCCTGACATTTACTCAGGCTTTGCCTTTGGAATGGGAGTTGAACGAATTACAATGGGCAAGTTCGGTATAGATGACATGAGATTGCTGTTTGAAAACGATATTCGTTTTCTCAGGCAGTTTTAGAGGAGGGGATAAAAATGAAGGCACCTGTAAAATGGTTAAGTGATTTTGTAAAAATAAATGTTCCGATAAAAGAATATACCGAAGCTATGACCCTTTCCGGCTCGAAAGTCGAAGGCGTGGAAGACATGGGTAAGGATATTGAGAAAGTCGTGGTTGGGAAAATTGTATCGATAGAAAAGCACCCTAATGCAGATAAATTACGCATTTGTAAAGTGGACATCGGAAGTGAAGTTTTACAGATAGTAACCGGAGCCCCAAATGTGAAAGAAGGAGACTATATCCCTCTTGCTCTTATCGGTGCGAAGCTGCCCGGCGGCGAAATCAAACTTTCAAAGCTTCGGGGAGTGGAAAGCTATGGAATGATGTGTTCTATTGATGAACTCAACCTTACAAAGGACTACCTCCCTGATGCGCCAGATTATGGTGTATATGTATTTAAAGGAACGCCGGAATTAGGAGCGGATGTTAAGGATGTTCTGGATTTGGACAAGGTAGTGGAGTTTGAGATCACATCAAACAGACCTGATTGTCTTTCAATAATAGGCCTGGCAAGAGAAACCGCCGCTACATTTGGTGAACCCCTTGTTATTCCTAAAGTAGAGGTAAAAGAAGAAGCAGGCGGTGATATTAACGATTTTGTCTCTATAGAAATAAAGAATCCGGAGCTGTGTTACCGGTATACGGCAAGAGTGGTTAAAGATGTAAAAATTGAGCCGTCTCCGGAGTGGATGCAGAGAAGGCTTGCAGCTGCCGGTATGAGACCTATTAATAATATTGTCGATATAACAAACTATGTTATGCTTGAATATGGTCAGCCGATGCACGCTTTTGACCTTGATCAGGTTCAGGGACGGAAAATAGTGGTGAGGACTCCTGAAGACGGAGAAACTTTACGAACTCTGGATGGTCAGGACAGGATCCTTGATTCCGAGATGCTTCTAATATGTGATGCCAATCGCCCTATCGGCGTAGCCGGAGTTATGGGAGGCGAAAACTCTGAAATAACCGATAAGACCGATACTATTTTACTGGAATCGGCGACTTTCAAAGGCTCATCTGTCCGCAGAACAGCAAAGAAAATGGGAATCAGGAGCGAAGCGTCCATCCGCTTTGAAAAAGGGCTGGATATTGAAAACGCGATCCCTGCTTTAAACCGCTGTGCACAACTTATTGAACTGTTGGGAGCCGGCAGGGTTGTGAAGGGAATAATAGATTGCAATTGTAAGCCGTATGAAAAGCGCATTTTAAAATTTGAACCGGATAGGATAAACAGCTTTTTGGGAACTGAAATTGAAACAGCCGAAATGGTAAGGATCTTAAAATCTCTGGAATTTGAAGTGGATGAAGAGAAAATGACGGTGGTTCCTCCATCCTTCCGCAACGATATTATCGAGTTGGCAGATTTATGTGAAGAAATAGCCAGATTTTATGATTATAACAATATAAAGCCGACACTTTTATCAGGAAAGGAATCAATGCAGGGCAGAAAAACATATAAACAAAAAATGGAGGACGTAATAAGAAGCACTATGTACGCCTGCGGTTTAAACGAGGCATATACCTTTTCTTTTGCAAGCCCCAAGGTTTTTGATACCTTAAATCTTGCCAAGGATCATCCTCTTCGCAATGCGGTCGTGATCTCGAATCCGCTGGGTGAAGACTTCAGCCTCATGCGGACTACGACAATTCCGGATATGCTGAGATCTCTTTCTACGAATTACAACAGGAATAATCCTGAAGCAGCGCTTTTTGAACTTTCTTTTGTCTATATTCCAATTGAAGGGAAAGAGCTGCCGGATGAGAGAGAAACGTTGACAATCGGCATGTACGGGGAAACAAGCGGCTTCTATGAACTAAAGGGAATAATGGAAGAGCTTTTGGAGACTATGGGAATTAAAGTATATGAATTCAGGCCTGAAAAGGAAGAAGCCAGCTTCCATCCAGGACGTACAGCAAAGCTTTTCGTTAAGGGAAAAGATAATAAAATGGTCTATGCGGGGATATTGGGAGAGATCCATCCGGAGGTTGCTGAGAACTTTGAATGTCCCAACAGAACATATATTGCCATGGCTGATGTCGCTGCATTAATTGATGCTTCATCAACAGATAAGCAATACAAGCCGCTGCCAAAGTTCCCTGCAGTTACCCGTGACCTTGCTGTTGTGGTGGATGCCGAACTTTATGTTGCCCAGATGCTGGAAACCATTAAGCAAAAGGGTGGAGAATATCTGGAAGAGGTAAATATTTTTGATGTTTACAAAGGATCCCAGGTTCCCGAAGGAATGAAAAGTGTTGCATTTTCGTTGTCATTCAGGGCTTTGGACAGAACTTTAAAGGATGAAGATGTAAATACTGCTATGGATAGAATCCTGAAGGGCTTGGAGAAGAAATTCGGTGCGCAAAGACGATAGGATATAAAACACAAAAAGACAATGGACAGCCGGTCCATTGTCTTTTTTTATTAATAAGTGAGCTAACAGGAGTTTATATCATATTATGTACAAGATAGACAACCCGGGGGGTGAAAAAATGAACAATCAGGAACTTGACCAATTAATTGCGGATTTATTTGAGGTTAAACAGGCAATATTACAATTAACCTTCATTTTATCGTTGATTCAGGCAGAAATTGTAAGACTGACCGCAGAAGGCAATAACCAGGAAGAGATTGATAACCTGATCCAGGCCTCATTTATTATTCAACAGGTAATATTGCAGCTGGCATCCATTTTATTACTGATTAAGGCAGAGATAGCCAAACTGAGCACCGAAAACGGCGTTGAAAACGCAGCGTAGGCAAATAAAAGAGTGCTTTTCAATTATTAAATAAGGGATGTCTGGGATTACTGAAAAAAGCCACTTTTCCCATGTTTGTCATTCTTAGCGCGGTTTAAAAACTTTAAAAAAAGATCATTCGGCGCTGCTCGTTCCGCTCAGGATGACAAAGGGGCGCTGTAATCGTGAATTACAGGCATTTTCAGTGGCCGCGGGCATCCCTGTTTTTTAGATGTTAAAACGGTTGCACCCATTGGCGAAATCGAAAGATTTCGAGCAGGTTCCCAAGTCGTTGAAACTCGGGACGCGGGGAATATAGCCCTAACAGAGATATCAATTCCTGTTATTAACCTGATTGGGAAAATCTTTTTTCTGATTATTATAAATAGGTGAATAAGTATACTCCTGGTTACCGATTGCATGCCTTACGTTGCGATACCCTAAAACGTATGTGTTGGTTGCGCGGACTTCATGCTCAAAAAGTTCGACTGCCAGTCTGTTGTCAAGATTATTAATACTTGCCGGTTTTGTTATTACAGGAAGACGGGCTTTATTTTTAATTTCAGATAAAAGAGCCCTGCCCGTTTCATTAAAGCCTAATATTCTTATATATTGCGCATATCCGTTATTTTTAAGCTCGTCTAAAAATTCCCGGGTCATACCCGTCAGCATTGAAATGAGGATTCTTTTTATTCGAGAAGCTGGATAACGCTTGGTTACAACATTTTCTACAAATTCATGATATGAAGTCGATTCCACAGAGGCCTGCTTCAGACGGTTTTCCAGACCATCCTCAATATATGGAAGAGAACGGATTTCACTTAAACTTTTTGTCCTGAAAGCATGAAGCAGTATGTTTTCAAAAGCTTCGGAAAACACGGGACCTCTGCCTGAGGCAAATTCGGTAAACATTATCTCTAAACATTTTACAGACATATTATTCTGTAAAAACACGTCATTTTCATATGATAGACCAAAGTTAATTCTTTCACGGATATACTGCCGAATTGAAGTAGCACTTGAAAAAGAAGCTGCACGCTCCAGGCTGTTATAATCCTGCCCGATTCTTTTGGTGGTTATAGGCCTTATAGAACTCTTAAACCGTTTCAAGGCTTTTAAGTATTCTATTCCCAAAATATTGTTGGGTTTGCTGACTGCATTTATTATACGGCTGATTTTTGTTTCGTCATTATAATTCTCTCCGCTTTTGTTCCTGTTATTTATAAGTATGTTTTCCAGTGCTTTCTGACGCGCGAGGGCATACGAGAGACCATTGTTCAGCTGATTTTTAATATTATTCTTAAATGATTCATTTTCAACGGCAAAATGTTCGGCTGCAAATTCAAGATTTTCAATACAACCTTCCTCGCTTCCGAAACAAAGATAATCAATTATGCCAAGGCTGTTTAAAATACTCACTGCACCAGCTGCAAAATACTCGGCGGAAGCACAGGAAAAAGCAGAAGGAAGTTCAACCACAAGATCAGCACCGGAGGCTAATGCCATTTGAGCGCGAGCCCATTTTGAAACGATTGCCGGTTCCCCCCGCTGAACAAAATTACTGCTTAAAACACATACCAAACCTTGAGCTTTTACTGTATTTCGGGCATAATTAAGATGGTGGATATGTCCGAAATGCAGAGGATTATATTCCGCAATAACCCCTACAACACACATAAACCGAATCTCCAATGGACATACTATAGTATAAAAAATAGTATACCCCATATTTTGGCCTTTGAGGAGGTTTTAAGCCGTCATAACGGAAAAAATATGTTGCCAGTGCTGGCATTCTGTGTTACAATGATTTTGGTTAAGTGCATTTTTAAGGAGAGAGAGTGGGTGTTTCCCACTCTTTGCATTTGTATAGGGAGGTATGAATGGCTAAAAAAAGCATATCGGAGATCGTAAAGGAAATTGCGCTTCCCGTTGTTTCAGAAGCAGGTTGTGAGCTGGTTGATGTGGAGTATGTCAAGGAAGGCGGCAACTGGTTTCTGAGAATCTATATTGATAAACCTGAAGGTGTATCACTGGACGACTGTGAGAAAGTAAGCGGACCTTTAAACGAGAAACTTGACCAACTGGATCCTATTGACCATGAGTATTTTTTGGAGGTATCCTCTCCGGGGCTTGAACGTCCTCTGAAGAAGCCGGAGGATTTTGCGAGAGCTGTCGGAAGCATTATAGAAATCAAATTGTTTAAAGCTGTTGATAATACCAAACGGTTTGAGGGTGAGCTGATTTCCTGTAATGACGGTCATCTCACTATTAAAACCGAAGACGATAAGAATTATGTATTTGAATTGAAAGATATCGCAAAAGCTAAGAAAGTATTTAAATTTTAATTTGGAGGTAAGTTAAAGATGAGCGCTGAGTTGCTTTTCGCCCTGGATCAATTGGAAAAAGAGAAGGGCATAGATAAGGAGACTATAATCGACGCATTGGAACAGGCGTTAATTTCAGCGTATAAAAAGAATTTTGGATCTGCGCAAAGCGTGGAGGTGTCAATTGATAGGAATTCAGGCCAGATTAGAGTTTATGCTTTGAAAACCATAGTTGAGGAAGTAAAAGACGCGGCCACAGAAATGTCTCTTGAGCAGGCCCAAAGATTCGGTCCGGATTTTGAAGTCGGCGATATTGTCGAGGTGGAAGTTACACCGAAAAAGTTTGGACGCATTGCGGCTCAGACTGCAAAGCAGGTTGTTATGCAGCGAATTCGCGAAGCAGAGCGCGGGCTTATCTTTGACGAATTCTCAAATCGTGAGGAAGATATCGTAAATGGTGTAGTAAGCCGTTTTGACAGAAAAAATGTTATTATCGATTTAGGTAAGGTTGAGGCTGTTTTACCGCCTTCGGAACAGACACCGGGTGAAAAATACAATGTCCATGACCGGCTGAAAGTGTACGTAATTAATGTGAAGAAGACAAATAAAAGTCCTCAAATATATGTATCCAGAACTCATCCCGGTCTTGTGAAAAGACTGTTGGAGCTGGAAGTTCCGGAGATTGCAGATGGAACCGTTGAGATTAAGACTATTGCAAGGGAAGCCGGTTCAAGAACAAAAATTGCTATTTATTCCCGCAATGAAAATGTGGATCCGGTAGGAGCATGTGTAGGACAAAAGGGAGGCCGCATAAGGGCAATAGTCGATGAATTGCGCGGAGAGATGATTGACGTTATAAAATGGAGCCAAAATGATGAAGAGTATATAGCCGCCAGCTTAAGCCCTGCCAAGGTACTGCAGGTGGATCTGGATGAAGAAAATAAAGTTGCGAGGGTAATTGTTCCTGATTTTCAGTTGTCGCTTGCCATAGGAAAAGAAGGGCAGAACGCCAGACTGGCAGCAAAATTGACCGGCTGGAAAATTGATATAAAGAGCGAATCACAATTGAGAAATCATATTGAATCACAGCTCTTTAGTATGAATTCTGCCTCCAATGAAGATGCTGAACACAAGGCTGATTCAGGTGAGACAACCGAAAAGGCAGATGAGGCAGAATGGGATCAGGAATATAATGCGGAAGGAACATCTGATGCATTGGATGAGTTACATTATAAAGAATAGCTGATATTGCCAAAAGACCTATGCTGCCGATGAGAAAATATCAGAACAGGAAATATTGGCAGAATGTTATAAGATAACTATAAACAGTAACCATTTAAGGGGAATTGATCATGAAAACAAGAAAAATTCCTATGAGACGATGTGTAGGATGCCGGGAGAAAAAGGATAAACGAGAGCTCCTAAGGATTGTCAGAAATAATGAAGGAGAAATTTTTGTGGATCCGACCGGAAAGAAAAACGGACGAGGCGCTTATATATGCAAGAGCATGGAATGCTTCAGCAAAGCGCGAAAAGCCAAGAGTCTCAGTAATGAGTTTTCCTGTGAGATCCCGGAATCGGTTTATGATGAAATAACTAAACAACTGGAGGATTATGTGGGAAAATAAGGTTTATTCCTTTATCGGACTGGCAAAAAAGGCCGGAGCCATTATTACGGGTGAATGGCTTACAGAGATGTCGCTTAAGAAAGGGAAAGCATGCCTTGTAATTATTACGGAAGATGCTTCTCATAATACAAGAAAAAAGATAGAGACAGCGTTGTATAACAGTGGTATTCCGCTTATCGAATTCGGACACAAGGAAAAAATGGGTCGAAGTTTAGGTAAGTCCTTTCTATCAGTAATTTCCGTAACAGATAACGGCTTTGCTGGCAGAATAAAGGAACTGATTGAACAAAAAGATAATAAAGACAATACGGCACACGGGGGTGGCTTTTTTGAACAAACCAAAAATACATGAGCTTGCGAAGGAACTGAATGTTACCAGCAAAAGGCTCATGGAAAAACTTAATGAAATAAATATTTTCCCCAAGAGTCATATGACGACCTTGGAGGATGATGAACTTGAAAGATTATTTAAGCATATCGGTGTGGTTCGGTGGAACAAAGACGAAGCTGACAGTTCGCCGAGCGATGGTGATGCTAAGACTGACTTGCCGGAAGCCAAAAAAAGTGCCCCTCGTATTATTAGAAAAACTGAGGTTATCTTTCATGACGATCATTTGGAACAAGAGCAAAAAGATAAAAGAGATCGAAAGACTATTGTCCGCACATCGGACAGTAATGATGGCTTAATGGCAGGATTTACCCGTAAAAAAGACAGTGCTGTTATAAATGTTAGAAAGCGGGCAAAACCAGAGAAGGAAAAACCTGCAGAGGAAATTAAACCGGTAACAAGGATTGATGCTGAGCAATTTTCCAGTGTGAACCAACAGCCGGATGGCGATATATTAAGTATCAAAAAGGTTATAAAAAGACCTAAAAATATAGAAAACGAAGAAGTAAAGAGCACTAGTGCTAAAGAGCAGGAGAATATGCAGAGAGACACTATTTTTGACGAAACAGAAATTAAGGCTATTAAAAAGGTCGAAAGAGTTGCCCAAAAACCTGTTGATATTGCTGACAAAGAACAGGACATGAAAGAAAAGAGCAGCGAAAAAACACCTGCTGCTGAGGCTGTTGATACACAACCTGCCCAGGCAGAAAAACAAAAGGGAGCAGATGAAGAAAAACCTGTCCCGGCTGAGGTGAAAAGTATAAATCAACCGTCTTCCCTAAAGGCGGCCGACGCTTTAAATAAGGTTGAAACTGTCGAGCCCGGGGAGATTAAACAGGAAGAAAAGAAGGCCAGTGTACAGGAAAAACCCAAGGCTCCGGAACAGAAACAGCACGTGGATGAGTCCAAACACCGGGATAAGTTGCCGCCGCGAGACAGCGGAACCCAGGGTCAGCGTCGGGGAGGCGCTTCTCCTGTATCGCGTCCCGCATATGATAAAGACGCAAAATCCGGCGACTCACGTAATGAAGGAAACAGAGGAGCTGCAGGAGGTAAAAATAGATCTTTAACAATTCCCAAAGCGGTTACACCTTCCGGATTAATAGAGGAAAAAGTATTAACCCGCGGAGAGAGAAGGTCTTTCCAGGATGTTGAAAAACAAAAGGAAGAGAAGAAGGAACTGAAGAGAGATCAGGTTCGTATTAGTGCCGGAAACTCAAACAAAAGTAAAAAATATAAAAAGAAACTGGATACGGTAATTGGACATAAGGCTAGAGTTACAGACATGATGTCCGATGATTTTGTTATTGATGAATTTTATGATGACGCCGAAGAGGCAAAAAATGTTAAGAGAGTTGAGAAAAAACTTAAGAAGAATAAAGTAAAAGAGAAATATATTCCACCTAAGGCAGTATTGACTGAAATCACTGTTAACGAGACCTTAACGGTCAAAGAGCTTGCTGAGGCATTGAAAAAAACTACGGCAGAAGTAATAAAGCGTCTGTTCCTGATGGGAATTAAAGCTACTCAGAACGAAGTGATAGATTACGAGACCGCCGCCATTATTGGTGATGAATTCGGTGTTAAGGTCAATAAAGCGATGGTGGTAAGTTATGAAGACATTTTGTTTGATGAATCAGAAGACAGTGAGGAAGAATTACAGCCGAGAGCTCCTGTTGTTGTTGTCATGGGGCATGTAGACCACGGCAAGACATCGCTTTTGGATGCCATCAGAAGTACAAATACTGCCGAACATGAAGCCGGTGGTATTACTCAGACAATTGGTGCTTATACAGTGAACCTTCACGGCAGGGATATAACATTCCTTGACACACCCGGACATGAAGCCTTTACTGCAATGCGGGCAAGAGGTGCACAGGTTACCGATATTGCGATCCTTGTTGTTGCGGCGGACGACGGAGTTATGCCCCAGACTATTGAAGCAATAAATCACGCCAAAGCAGCGGGAGTATCAATTATTGTGGCAATAAACAAAATTGATAAGCCGGATGCCAATCCTGAAAGGGTTAAACAAGAGTTGGCTGAACAGGGACTCCTTATAGAAGAATGGGGCGGAGATGTTATTGCCGTTCCGGTTTCAGCCAAGAAAAAAGAAAATATTGATCTCTTGCTGGAGATGGTGCTGCTGACGGCCGATATACTTGAATTGAAGGCAAATCCGAATAAACAGGCAAAAGGTACTGTCATTGAAGCCAAACTTGATAAAAAGAGAGGACCTGTGGCAACCCTTCTTGTACAAAGAGGAACTCTCAGAATCGGCGATGCCATACTCACAGGATCGACCTTCGGACATATACGTTCCATGGTAAATGACAAAGGCAAAAAGATTAAGGAGGCAGGCCCTTCAATACCGGTGGAGATATACGGACTTTCCGAGGTTCCAGAAGCAGGCGATGTGTTCTATGTAGTAACGGATGAAAAGGCGGCCAAGCAGCTGGCTGAAAAACGCAAAGAAGAACAGCACCAGAAACAAATCGGACGGGCAAAGATTTCTCTGGAGGATCTCTTTAACCAGATTCAACAGGGAAATGTCAAGGAACTGAATCTTATTATTAAAGCCGATGTTCAGGGCTCTGTCGAAGCGCTCCGATCCAGTATGGAGAAACTATCCAACGATGAAGTAAAGGTTAAGGTTATACATGGTGCTGTCGGTGCCGTTATTGAGGCCGATGTTACTCTGGCTCAGGTGTCTAATGCCATAATCATAGGATTCAATGTAAGACCATCTGCTCAGGTGGCTGAAATGGCCAAAGAAGCCGGTGTTGACATGAGGCTTTACAGAGTGATTTACGATGCCATTGAAGATATCGAAAAAGCTATGAAGGGAATGCTGGATCCGATTTACAAAGAAGTCGTAAACGGTCATGCTGAGATTCGTCAGCTGTTCAAGGTATCCGGAGTGGGAACCATCGGAGGCTGTTATGTCACAGACGGCAAAATTATCCGCAGCTCTGATGTCAGGATCATCCGCAACGGTATCGTGATACATGAGGGAAAACTTGCTTCGCTCAAACGTTTTAAGGACGATGTAAGAGAAGTTTCTGCCGGATATGAATGCGGTCTGATGATTGAGCGGTTTAATGACATTAAGGAAGGTGACGTTGTCGAATCCTTCCACATGGAAGAAATACAAAGAGATTAATATATTGCTATTTGAAGGGGCTGTCTTAAAATACCTAACGTGTCATTCTGAGACCATAAAATAGCTGAAGAATCTTAAACAGATTAAGCTGTTATGCAAATTTGATTAAGATCCTTCGCTTAGATCAGGATGACTGCCTATTTTGAGACAACCCCTTGAAAATATGCAACCCAAGCTCTTTTTGGGGAATATTATATATTATATAGAGAAGGTATTAATAAAGGTACGGTGTTGATGATGGAAAGAACAGACAGATTATCTGAAGAAATAAAAAAGGAACTGAGTGATTTAATAAGAAATCAACTAAAAGATCCCAGACTGCCTGATTTTGTTTCTGTGACGGCTGTTCGTGTTACCAGGGATCTCAGGTACGCCAAGGTATACGTCAGCGTATTTGGGGATAATGATAAAAAAAGCAGCGCAATAGCCGCTTTAAAAAGCGCCTCTGGTTTTATTCGCCACGAAATAGGACAGAGGCTCAATATAAGATATATTCCTGAATTTAGCTTCATACTGGATGATTCTATAGAAAAAGGAATGTATATCAGCAAACTGATCGATGAAACCGTCGGTGGCGGTATTGATACGAAACCAGATTCAGATAAGGATAAAGATTAATGAGGAGCCTGATATGTTTGATGAAACACTCCAAAAAATAGCAGAAAATCTTGTGAATTCAGAAGATGTTGTTCTTCTGCCTCATATAAATGCAGATGGTGATGCATTGGGAGCTGCGCTGGCTTTAGGATTAGCTTTAGCCGACATGGGCAAGCAGGTAGATATACTGCTTGAAGAAGAAGTACCATCCAATCTGGATTTTCTGCCAGGGCAGGAGTTAATAAAGACAACCTCAAGAGAACGATATGGTACTGCAGTTAATATTGATAATGGAGATATTTCACGGCTTGGCAAACGGGAACCGTTATTCCGGAGCGCCAGGATAAGGCTTAGTATAGATCATCACGCTACGAACCGTGTTGAGGCTCATTTTTCTTATGTGAACACAAAAGCTGCCGCTACCGGAGAGATTGTTTATGATTTAATCATAAATTACTTTAAAAAAAGTCTTAACAAGGATATAGCTGTATGCCTTTACACAGCTATTGTAACTGATACCGGGGGATTCAGATATACCAACACAACCCCTGAAACACTCATGATTTGCGCGAACTTAATGAGGCAGGAGATCGATTTTCCTTATGTAATAAAAAAAGTATTCGATATGATTTCATATACAAAACTCTATCTTATGAAAAAGACCATAAACTCATTAAGCCTTTTGGAAAACGGTAAGCTGGCGATATCTTATTTAACTTATGAAGATATTAAGAATTATGATGTTAAAAATGATGATTTTGAAGGTTTGGTCAATATAGGGCGCAATCTTGAAGGTGTGGAAGTATCAGTATTTTTGCGGGAAGACTCGGAAGGAAACTTCAGGGGTAATCTAAGATCCAATAATTATGTCGACGTATCTGAAATAGCTGAGAAATTTAACGGGGGCGGCCATAAACGGGCAGCCGGTTTTAACAGCTCCGGCACCCGGGAGGAGATTACTAAAAAACTAATAGAGATAATTGTGCCGAAAATACGAAGGGAAGCTTGATGAACGGGATAATAAATGTCAATAAACCAGTAGGTATCACTTCGTTTGATGTTGTTTCTAGAATACGTAAAATATATCAGGTCAAAAAAGTCGGCCATGCGGGGACACTGGATCCGGATGCCGGTGGGGTGTTGCCTCTGTGCATCGGAAAAGCAACAAAAGTTATAGAGTATCTGATGGATAAGGATAAAACCTATCGTGTGGGACTTTTTTTAGGGATAGCTACAGATACGCAGGATGCATCCGGCAATATTATCCTGGAAAGACCGGTGACAGCTTCTGATGAAGAAATCAGAACTGCTATAAACAGCTTTTTAGGAGAACGGGAGCAGATCCCCCCAATGTATTCAGCAGTCAGAATTCAGGGCAAAAGGCTTTATGAACTTGCCCGAAAGGGGATTGAGGTTGAACGCAGTCCCAGACCCATAACCATCTACAGAATTGACATAATCGATATCGAACGAAAATCGGATAAGACGCAGGTTATCTTTGATGTTGAGTGTTCAAAAGGTACATACATGAGAACCCTCTGCCATGATATTGGCGAGCTCCTGGGCTGCGGAGGACACATGAGTTCGCTTATAAGAACTCGTTCAGGGCCATTCCTGCTTGAAGATTCATATACTTTGGATCATCTGGAAGAACTTAAATCTGAGGGTAAATTAGAAACTGCGCTGATTTCTATGGATAAGGCCCTTTTAAGAATGCCGTCGGTTTATATATCCCACAGCAATGCCATAAAGTTGAAGAATGGTCTTTCTGTGCTTTCAGAGGGATTGACGGCAGACTTGATGAGAGTGTACCATGAGAGCGGAGCTTTCATTGCCATTGGGAAAACAGTATATGAAGATGGGCAATTGAAGCTTCGGACACATAAATGGATCGGAAATGACAGCATTGGTCTGTGAAAGGATGGAATAATTTGCGGGTTATTACACAAGTCAACGAGGATACTTTTCAGAAACACACCGGGGTAGGTCTTGGTAATTTTGACGGCCTTCATATTGGTCATATGGCGCTTATCAATACATTGATCAGTGAGTGTAAATTGAATGATTTGCACTCTGTAGTATACACTTTCACCAGGCATCCGGAAACAATGCTTCGAAAAACTCTGATGAATAAACTTATTACAACAAATGAGCAAAAGACAAAACTTTTGGAGTCAACCGCATTGGATACCTTATACTATAAAGAGTTTGACGAAGATTTTTCACGGTTATCGCCGGAAGAATTTATAAAAAATATCCTAATTGATACTTTAAATATCCGGCTGGCAGTTGTGGGGTTTAATTACAAATTCGGATATATGGGAAAAGGCGATGTGGAGTATCTTAAGAAAAGCGGAGAAAAGTATGGCTTCAGAGTTATCGTAATACCGCCGGTTAAAGTGAAATCTGAAATAGTAAGCAGCACGCTTATTCGAGAATATATTAAAAAAGGCAAAATGGAACGGGTTTTTCAGCTTTTGGGCAGACATTTTTCGTTATACGGGACCGTGGTTGCCGGCAGACACATTGGAAGAACTCTGGGATTTCCAACTGCAAATATAATGCCTCACCCCAACATGGTAATACCCGCTAACGGTGTCTATATTACAAAGACAAAGTATTGCGATAAATGGATAAACAGCATAACTAATGTCGGTATGGCTCCTACCCTCAGAGAAGGAGGCACATTTTCAATAGAAACGCATTTGTTGGATTATGATGAGGACATTTACGGAAAAGATATTGAGATTTGTTTCATTCATAAACTTAGAGACGAGAGAAAATACGAGAGTATAGAAGCCTTGAAAAAACAGGTTACTGAAGATGTAAAAAAGGCCAGGAGCTTTTGGAAAGTATTGAACTGAAATCGTATTTTTGCATCGATGTCTACAAACGGAAAGAAACCACTGAAAAAGTGGTTTTTTCTTTCAATCCTGAATGTTTTCTCACATTATAGCGCTATAAAATTAAATTGCGGCTGAAACTTATACTAAATTTATCTATCCGTACATAAACTTATTAAAGAATGTATTATAATGCAAAATACTGGGAACACTCTTTTTTAAAGGAGTGTGTATGATTGCATATAGGTCGCCTAAAAGCAACTCGTTTTGTATTTTTATCCTTACTGACCATCGTCACAGTAAGACTATTCAACATCCAGGCGGTTACAGGAAAACAGTATTCAATACAGGCCGCCATGCAGCAAAGCCGGAACCGTATAATTTACAAAGAACGCGGCGATATTCTTGACAGAAACGGTATTAGTTTTACCGGACGTGAAACATACTGGAAAGGTATTTTACAGCCGGTTACTCTTCTGAATAACCCAAATGCATTAAGGACAGTGGCGGATGTGCTGGGACTTGATGCGGCATATTTAAAAGAGCAGCTCTCTAAAGACAACTTACCTTATGTGATTAATATTTCGGCAGCCCAGGCAAGGGCTATTGCAGATTCCTCGCTTACCGGCATAAGTGTTATAGATCTGAAAAGGCGCTATGACGAGAATACTTTGGCTCCGCATATACTGGGTTATGTCGATAAAAGCGGAACCGAAGGCCTGGCAGGGATTGAAAAAGCATACGACAATACGCTGAAGCGAGGGGGCGGCGTATATGTGGGTATTTTGGCCGATGCCGGCGATAGCTTTATAAATGAACTGGGTTATCGTATATGGAACAGCATGGGCAAGGAAAGTCTTAATATTCAATTAACCCTGGATTATCATCTGCAAAGCATTGTTGAGAGTATAATGGATCGCATGGTAGACAAAGGCGCGGTAGTGCTTATGGATATATTAACGGGAGAAATTCTGGCAATCGCCTCAAGGCCGGATTTTAATCCTTCAAATATCAATCTTTATTTACTGGATGAAGAACAGCCGTTGTTCAACAGGGCTCTGGGAGCTTACACCCCGGGTTCGATTTTCAAAATGATAACTGCGGCAGCGGCTCTGGAAGAAGGTTTTTCGCCTGATACAATATATAATTGTCCCGGATATGTGGATTTAGGCGGTTTAATAATGAAATGCACAAGCTATGAAGAAGGAGGGCATGGAAGTATTAATATGGTTCAGGCTTTTGCCAGATCATGCAACTCATATTTTATCCATTTGGGTTTGGAAATCGGCAGGGATAAAATTTTAGCGATGGCAGACAGATTTGGGCTTGGCAAAAACACCGGCTTGGAAAATGAAGGTATTGAAGAATCTACTGGAACTCTTCCTAGCTATATAGGAAATGCGTCACCTGCTGAAATAGGCAACATATCAATCGGACAGGGTGAAATATTGATATCGCCGGTCCAGGCGGCCAACATGGCTTCGGTTATTGCAAACGGGGGAATCTTAAATGATGTAACCCTTATAAAGGCTATTGTAAATAATGAAGGGGAAAGAATAAGAAATGTCAGCTCACCTGTCTGGAGCAGAGCCATATCAAAAGAAACTGCGGCAGCTCTTCAAGGAATGATGCTCCTGACAGTTCAATCAGGAACCGGTAAATGGGCTGATATTGGCGGTCATGGAGGAAGTGCCGGAAAGACCGGGAGTGCTGAAACAGGATGGATAAGAGACAACAGGAATATTTTGCATGCATGGTTTTCAGGATATTTTCCGGTAGACTGTCCGCGCTATGCCCTCTGTGTTTTTATTGAGGATGGTCAAAGCGGATCAGTCAGCGCGGCTCCGATTTTTGCAGAAATATCAGCTCAAATAATGGATGCGGGTTACTAGCATTAGTCACGGAGGGATTGTCATGACGCGACAAAAGAGCAAGCGGCAATCGATAAACTTCGTCATATTTCCCTTGTTTAATAATTGTATAAATAGAAAAACCTGCTTATGGTGCATATATTAGCATTTATATGCAGGTAATAGTAAAACTTTTCTTGTAAAATGTGGAAGTTAGCAATATAATATAATATATAGAAATAAAGGAGGTTTTATGTGTGAATGAGAAAATAAGGGTTTTGGTTGCAGATGATAACGATGCATTCGGCATGATCATTACTGAGTATTTAGAGAGTCAAAATGACATTGAAGTTACAGCGCGGGTTGAGAATGGCGAGGATGCAATAGAAATGATTGATAAAACAAAACCGGATATTGTTGTTCTTGATATTATTATGCCGAGACTTGACGGATTGGGCGTTCTAATGAAGTATAAAAATGTCAGTGCATCCGAAAAGCCTTTGTTTATCATCTTATCTGCGGTAGGGCAGGATGCAATAACACAACAGGCTCTCTCATTGGGTGCAATTTATTACATCGTAAAACCTTTTGACTTAAGTGTGCTGGTTGAAAGAATCAGAGAATTAGTGAGAACTCGTGTCCCGACAGTTATCAGAATGGAGCCGACTTCTCAGCCTACCAGTCTGTCAAAATCGAATTATGTTGCAGCAGATAATGTTCAGGCAAAAATAACCCAAATAATGAGAGATGTAGGTGTTCCTGCTCATATTAAGGGATATCAATACATGAGGGATGCAATTATAATGGCAGTGAAAGATCGAGAAATAATAAGTGCTGTAACAAAGAGGCTCTATCCTGAGCTTGCCAAAAATCATAAGACAACTCCCAGCAGAGTGGAGCGTGCTATACGACACGCGATCGAAGTTGCTTGGAACAGAGGAAAGGTAGATGCCATCAACGAATTATTTGGCTACACGATAAATACCCGCAAAGGTAAACCCACTAATTCTGAATTCATAGCATTGGTTGCTGATACATTAAGGCTCAGTGAGAAAGTAGCAAATTAAATATAACGGGTTATAGCATACATGGAGCGGAGCAAGGACCAACAGGCCCATGTAAGAAAAGATATTTTAAAACTAATAACAAAGATGACCGGTTTGCACAAGGGCAGAAAAAGTGGAACTGAACAATCATAACTAAGTTTCGGCGCATAAATCGTTGGCAATCAGGAGGAGAGCAATTGCTCTTCTTTTTTTTGCAAACCATTCCATAATCTTATATTTATCAAAAAATGGACCCGTTTCAGGCAGTGTTACGGCGACGGAGACATGCCATATATGAATTGTTGGCTGATACACTAAGACTCAGTGAGAAAGCTGCAGATTAAAGATAATTAAGTAGTGTGTCAGGAGTGGGAATAATTTTATTTTCTGCTTGTATATTTACTTTTTTGGTGGTATACTAAATACGTAAGTTATTCTTACATATGGATTTATTCTTTATTGGTTCAAACTCTCTTAATTATTTGGAGTGTGTAGTAAAGAAGACCTGATCCAAATATTTTAAGGGAGGTATAGACTAATGGCAGACAAAACTTTAGTATGCAAGGATTGCAACGCTGAATTCGTTTTTACTGAGGGCGAGCAAGCTTTCTATCAGGAAAAAGGATTTGAAAACGAGCCCCAGAGATGCCCGGATTGCAGAAAGGCAAGAAAAATGGAAAGAAACAATCGTAATAGAAGTTTCAACAGCGAAAATCGTTGGTAATCAGAAAGAAGAGCGTTTGCTCTTCTTTTTTTACAGCAAATGCAAGGTTTGCTATGGAAGTCCGGTGTCATTCATAAAGGATCCTGTGATATATCAAAGAAAAGGACCCGTTCAGGGTCCTGTGTCGGCAGATTAATTCAAGAGAACCAATCAGGTTTAGGCGTTATAAAGATGAAGCCATATCAGGTATGGAGATTTTCGCGGGCACAGTATGTTAATCAGCAGCAACACCTGCAGCAACAGCAGCAACATCTGCAACAGCAACAACACCTGCAAAAACATCTAAAACAGCACCTATTACGCCTTCGGTTCCAGATTCCGAAAAACATAGCATTCTCCTTTGTACAAGCTCCTACTACATAGTATTCGTATTCGGCCAGTAATGCCACTGTTTATAATTACAATATAAAGTTGAATTATTTTTATTAAAGGGCTTTATTTTTTTGAAAATAAGTGCATAATTATATTGTATTGCAAATGCAAATCATTCGCAAATACAGAGGAGTTATTGCATATATGAAAAGAACTTGCACATTATTATTGATCTCTATACTTGCTTTTATACTTCCGGCGTGCGGCCAAAATGCCGGGAATACAGGTTCAGGAAAGGGTACTTTAATCGTAACCTCATTCTATCCTATGTATATACTTACAAGTAATATAGCCGATGGTATTGAAGACGTTGAAGTTGTCAACATGACTGAGCCCCAGACTGGGTGCCTTCATGATTATCAGCTGGTTCCGGCCGATTTAAAAGTTCTGGAGAAAGCTGATATTTTTGTTATCAACGGAGCCGGAATGGAATCGTTTCTGGAAAAAGTAATCAGCCAGCTTCCTGACCTTACCATAATTGAAGCTGCTAAAGGGATTGACCTGCTGAAGGACGAAAACGGTGAGGAGAATCCGCATGTTTGGGTCAGTATCAGCGGAGCGATCCAGGAGGTAAAAAACATCACAAATGGCCTTATAGCAGCTGACCCGGCAAATGAAGCCTCCTATAGAAAAAACAGCGAAAAATACATTGCAAGGCTTGAAGCTCTTAAACAAAGCATGCATGATGCTTTAAAAGATATCAGAACAAGGGATATAGTCACATTTCACGAGGCTTTTCCATACTTCGCACAAGAATTTGATCTGAACATTGTTTCAGTAATTGAGAGGGAGCCGGGCTCGGAGCCAAGTGCCGGTGAGTTGGCTGAAATCATCCAAATAATAAATGATACCCAAGTTAAGGTGCTGTTTACAGAGCCCCAGTATTCGCCTAAGGCAGCGGAATCAATTGCCGCTCAAACAGGAGCAAGGATTTATGTTCTCGATCCCATAGTTACAGGCCCTAAGGACGCTGAATTGGACAGTTATGAAAGAGCAATGAAAGAAAATTTAGATGTATTGATTGAGGCGTTAGCTTGAAAAATAACTCAACGTAGTATAAAAATGGGCGCACTTAAATAAAGGTACTATTGTCCTTTGAAAATTTAATAGCTGTAAGTTTAAGCCACAGAAATGTCAGTAGCTTTTATTACA
>Ga0134100_1000225_pt1 | contig 70594 bp, 50 predicted proteins | sample 11_taG_2_FD_94444 | JGI IMG/M metagenome (GOLD analysis project Ga0134100, IMG submission 94444) | Switchgrass degrading microbial communities from high solid loading bioreactors in New Hampshire, USA - 11_42_5_180_A3 metaG | ecosystem: Engineered > Bioreactor > Semi-continuous > Anaerobic >...
AATTTGATAGTTATGAGGTATGTATTTCATTCAGAATCACTCCAATCTGTTGTTCGTTGTCCAGCACATATACTTTGAAACCTAACCTGCGGAGCAGTTTATGCCTTGCCATTTGTAGTGGTCTTGGTTTTATACCAGGAGCTTTAACTTCCACAAAAGCAATGTGTGCGCCGGGCAGAAGAAGGATACGATCAGGCATACCATCAAATCCTGGGCATACAAGTTTTGGGGCTATACCCCCACAGACTTTGACTGCCTTAACAAGTTTTTTCTCGATTGCGTTTTCTCTCATAAGCGTTTCTCCATCAGGGATTTAAGTAGGTGGGTTGACCTCGCCATAGGTCATATACAAAACTTTTATATATACAACTTTTTTCTCACTTAAGAAAATTTCTGTAATAGACCTTCGTCGAGGTCAACCCATATAACTTTTAGTTCAAAAAATCTCCGTCATCAATTTTTAGTCTTAATCCAGTAAAGAATCGTTTGCCCTTGGGATTAATTCTTTTAAATCCTGCGTTCTCCAAGGCAAAGTAGAAGTCTGCAGTGCTTCGAACATACTCATTGGTGTCAATGCAGTAGTTTCTGTATGTCTGATAAAGGGCACTGGAGCTTTCACGATAACTAGGGTCAATGTCACATTTATCTGCAAGGAAGTGACCAAACCAGTCGTTTTGTTCCCGATAACCATCTATCGCTTTCTGTACACATTCCGGAACTGGTAATTTATAATCAAGTTCAATTACCTTCTTAGCTCCTTCAATGATCCATTTGAGAATGCTTTCACCAGCGTTTTGATAGAGGTACTCACCATAATTTTTAATGTCACTGCTGCCCTCAATCTTGGCATCAAAAGGGATAACTATTAACCTGCGCCAGATCCCATCATCTGACGCGCTCACCTTTGGCAAGTGGTTTGTATATAGAACCAATGTGTGGCAAGGTGTGAAGCTGAACGGATCTTTATACTTTTTCTCCGCAAACACATCGTCTGTAGAACAAAGTTGCTTTACAATAGAATCATTGAGTCTAGCACCTTCTTGCATCTCTGCTGCGATTAGAAGTCGCTTACCTTTGACTTCTGCCATTTCTGGTTTAATGTTTCTTCGGCAGCCAACTGTAAGTGTATCTGCAGAGATGTTGCCACTATACAAGCCCATCACACGGGAAACTGCATTCCAGAAGGTGGATTTACCATTTCTCCCACCACCGTATGAGATGATTAGCGCCTCCACAAACACCTTGCCTATTGAAGCCAGGCCACAAATCATCTGCACATAATCGATAAGTTCCTGATTACAGCAGAAGATGAGTTTCAGGCAATCCATCCAGAGTTGCTCACCCTTATTGCTTGGGGAGACTGATGTTATTTTGGTGATGTAATCTATCGCAGAATGTTCCCTTGCACCATCCATGCCTTTACGAATATCATAAGTAGCAGCAGGTGTATTTAGTAGGAAACAATCTGCGTCCAGATCACGGGGTGAGATTTCCAACATTGGGCGTGATTCTTTAAGAGTTGCGGTGATATTTTTGGAATCACGTCGACGAATAGCAAAGGTTAGATATGCTTTAGCTGCAAGTAGATCCTTATATGCTTTCATCTGTTCGTTGTTCATGAGTGATTCAGCCTTTGCCTTTGAAGTGTTATCAAGAATATCTTGACCACCGTTTTCCGTCAGCTTCTTCATTGCGGATTGTATGTCTCTTGTTGCTTCCTCTAGTTGGCGGCGGGTTAATTCATGGGCGACTGCCTGGGCACCTGGCTCGCTTTCCTGCCAATAGTGCTCATTGTAGCGAATAAAGTGAGTGGCTGGGGAATATCTCAATTCATTAGAGAAGTACTTTGCCAACACTTCAGCTTGACCGACATCAGAATAATCGCCTGGTTTGTATGAAGAAGAATCGTTATACACTTCCGGAGGAACATATCCTTCTTGTTGTTGCACTCGTGCATAGAACTTTTGAGCACTGCGCCATATGGTCATGAGTTCTTGAGTGTCAAGTGGAGGCAAGCATTTCTTGGCTTCATCTAGAAAGCATTGGTAGGCGGTTTCACTATCACCATACTTTTTGATGACGCGTCCGGCAAAACGAGACAGGGTAGCATTGCGTCTACCTTCCGGGATAACTTTACCTGCATAATGGTTATTTGACATATCCGCATCAAAGTTATCTTCATCATTAAGAAACTCGGTCAGGTTCATATTGCCGGAGTAGATTTCAACCTCCGGAGTTGTTGTACCAAAGAAAAACCGTGCAGCGTCAAGTGCCTGTGTGTCAAAGTATGGGAATATGGCATTGACTACTTTTTTCATATCACTGTAGATAGCTGCATCGGTCAAACGGGTGATGGGGAAGAGGACATGGAATTTTGGTCTAGCAGCCTTACCATTCTTCTCACGCATATTGGAGCGGCTAAAATGGACTGCGAATGAGACTCCGGGAAAAGCCTCCATTACATCTTTGGGGCTAACCCATTCTTCAGGGTTTTCTGAATGATCATTATCGCAATCAACCGGGAGGCAGTCGGAGCCTATAAAATTCTCGCTGTTGCGATAATTGTTCCTGTACTCAGCACACACATAGTCATATCTGACAGCACTTTGCAGCGAGGTAGCATCTGTGACATGAACCTCATGCGGATATGAGCAGTTACCGGGGCTGCCGATAAAATCGGCGTGATAAAGTGTGAACATCAATCTTGCACCTCCATGGCACCATCTTCCAGTGCCTTGGTGATAAACTTTAACGCTACAATTATGGTTTCAAGTTCACAATCGCCACCAAGAGATACTTCAAAACCGTCAGACCCATCGATGCCAAAGGTATGCACTTCCATATCAGTACCGCCAATGTTTTCTATGCGGAAATAAGTACGGCTACCGTGACCGAAGTCACCGCCTTGAAAACCGTTGGTACCAGCTTCCGCTTCCAAAACATTAGCGCTACAAACTTCGCGCTTATAAGTGGTTATTTCTTTTTCAAACACCTTCCTGGTGCTTTCCGTAATCGCAAACATTCTGTACCTCCTTACAATTTTCAGTAAAGTAGCGCAAGCGGTAGTTCTTCCACCTGGCTCGTCTTATTTCTGTCTCCATACCCGCTGAGATGTTTTTTCCGAATACCCATACCTCAGAGCATTTGCTCATTAGGGCGTTTCCAAAGAAGAGTCCAAGTTGTCGCTCTGCAGGATCTTCATCATTGAGGAATTGCGGAAACAGAAGGTGTGGTGCTACTGGTATGTAACCTTGGTTAACTGCAAAACGGCAATATCTCCGAGCAGCCTTCACGTTTTCTTCCACATCCCCGGCATAAGGAGAGCAGATATACACAATAGGTCTAAATGCTCTGAGAGCTCGTTTTTCATTTTCAATGGCGGTTATTGCTTCGTATGGGGTGGGATCGTAATAACCTTCGCTGTTAAACTTGTCTATGTTCATTATCAAACCTCCAATCTGATAGGAGATACACCCTTTAATACTCGCTGGAGGTGAAAACCTGTCTTGGACGAAGAGTCAACTAAATCTTTTTATAAGAACCTCACCCACTTGCTTAATCAAAGATTTAGAGTGGATCTACGCTTTGCAATAGAAACTTGTCTCATAGCCATCAGAACCGAGTAATAAGCCATCAGCCCAAGGCGGAACACGGCTCATTTTTTCACAGACAACATTAAGAGGTAATCTTTTATCAGCCTCAATGACAATTTCATCATGTATGTGCATAACTATTGAACGATTTTGGAGTGTTTGCATAGCATAACAAAGAATGTCACGGGCGGTTGCTTGTACAATATTCTCTACGAGCTTTGGCCCATATGAGCTAAGCCTCTCCCATTTTTTAGTGGTACCTATTCCTTCATAAGTAATGCACTGGCCTCCGAATTTGTTTTCACCAATACGTGGTTTTACATAGGACAGTTTTCTACCAGAGGGGAGTGTGATAAACAGCATCCCACTTCGATAGCTAAAGACAATACCATGTGTTTCATTGGCGTGTTTGTTGCGAATGGCTTCCATGGCAGCACGGTCAACATCCCACCAGAACCTCACAATATTCGGGTTGGACTGCCTCCAAGCATCAACCAGTGACGGAAGTTCATCTTCGGTAAGCCCCATATCAAGAGCACCCATTGCCTTAAGCGCACCGACCGAACCTCCATAACCAAGTGCCAGTTCAGAGATCTTGCCTTTTTGACGAAGATGGCTGTTTATGCCATGTTTCTCAACTGGCACCTTGAACATTTGACTTGCGGACGCGCAATAAATATCGCCACCTTTAGCAAATACATCCTCTCGCCATTTCTCACCAGCAAGCCAAGCTATTATACGGGCTTCAATTGCTGAAAAGTCTGCTACGATGAACTTGGCACCTTCGTTTGGTATGAAAGCGGTACGGATTAGCTGTGACAATGTATCAGGCACGTCCTCATATAGGAGCTCAACTGCTTCAATATCTCCAATTTTTACAAGAGCACGTGCCTGCTCAAGGTCGGGCAGATGGTTCTGTGGCAAATTCTGAAGTTGAATTATTCTTCCAGCCCATCTACCTGTTCTGTTAGCGCCGTAGAATTGGAACATTCCACGAGCACGGCCATCGGAGCAGACTGCGTTTTTCATGGCTTGATACTTTTTTACCGATGATTTGGCGAGTTGTTGTCGCAGGGACAGAACATCTCGTAATTCTGGTGGAGCAGTTTGTATAAGTTTTAAGACAGTCTTTTTATCAAGGGTTTCTGTTTCCAGACCATTTTTTGAAAGCCATTGTTTCATCTGCTGTACTGAGTTCGGATTATCCAGACCGGTAAGATTTTTAATAGCTTCAGTAAGCTCGGAGCGGGAGTGGCTGTTCATATCAATTGCTTTTTGGACCAACACCATGTCTAGCGCTACGCCTCTGTCGTTGATTTCCTGATCAAGGTGATATTCTTTCCACACATTATCTGGTACAGGAAACTTTGCTAGTTTTGCCTGAACAGACATTTCGACTTCAACGTCTCGGATATTGTATTGCTTGAAGGATAACCATTTGTCTGGTGCGTGATATGGATAATTACGTGTGCGATGCTCATTAGCCTTTGTTGGAGAGCAGGGTTGGCAGAAATATTTAATTAGGTCTTTACCCGCGGTCAGTTTTTGCTTTTCGAGGCCAAGCACACTGCCTACGCCTTCCAGAGAAAGCGGCAGCCCCATTGTTGCAGCCCACACCATAGAGCACTTCCAGGAGGATGGCTTTAGATACTTACCGATGGGATAGTTCAAATATCGAGATAGACAAACACGTTCAAAGTTAGCGTTAAAAGCCCATTTTGTTACATTTTCATCGGTAAGTACATCGATAATTTCTTTCGGTATTGTTTCACCAGAAGCAAGATCAATAACCTGTACTGGACCACCATCAACTGAATATCCAAAGAGAAGAATTTCAAAATCCGGGGACTCTACATATTTATAAACACCACACTTCGCTAGGTTAGCGCTTGAATATGTTTCGATATCTATACTGAGTGTTTTCATTAATTATCCATCCTTTCACAATCAAACAGGGTGGCAGATATCTCCACCACCCATAGATGTTTAGATTGTTAGGAAAGGAAATCCTCATCAAGATCAGATGCAAAATCATCCTCTGCTCTTGACTTGCCTCCAAGTGGCTCTCCATCACGAATCTTCTGGAGATTGTTTAAACCACATGCGATACCTTTATTTCCGTTGCTGTTGAAAGCATAAAAGTTGATGCTGGCACGACCATATACGCCTGAATAAACCTCGGAGCGGGTCAGAATTGGGTTGCAGTCGGCATCCACGATACCTGGAGCGGTTGCGGAATTCGCATTGACAAAATATGAATTGGCGTACGCAGGATCATCTGGGCGTTCAACATCTCCGTCACGGAGCGGAGTTTTAATAGCGGATAGGGGAGGTGTACTGCGGCCATTACCTTTGAGCTTTGCTTCGCCTTCACGGTAGGCAGCCTCAATAGCAGCTTTAATCTTGGCAATTGTCCTTGTATCAGACTTCGGAATGATGAGACTAACTGAAAACTTAGGTGTGCCTCCATTAATAGATTTTGCTTCCCACACATTTGCATAACTCCAGCGAGTGTCGGGACCTGTGATTACCTTCATAGGATTGATATTGGCTTTCTTTGAGTTGTTATTCATAATCTTTTTCCTCCATAAAATCATTTTTGGCTGTATTCATTGCCGGACGTTTATCACTCACCGGCACAAGTGTTGGTTTTCCCTGTGGTTTTTCGATGTACGATGCTAGAAGTTCATCAAAACGGGATTTTCCGAGCAGTTTTTGCATTGCTGTGATACCAAGAATCTTCTGTTCATAAGGGTCGAAACCAGCCTTGCTGACTACATTAGCAACTGCTACCTCATCTGTATACCTACGGTTTGAACGGCCTTCAACCAGTTTCCACCCAGACCATTCTTTGCCGCTGAGTGCTTGTTGAAGCGCGTATTCCTTGATATCGGAAGCCCATGTTACAAGGTCATCCACGCGGGTGAGAATTTCCTCAATTTCCTCGTCTTCCAAGAGTGGTGGTAACTTAAACTCATACTTGGCTAATTCCAAATTGGCTTCGGCTCTGGCTCGACAGTCATATTTGGCTTTACAGAAGCAGCACCATTCACCACAAAGGAAGTTTCCATTACCGGCAAAGGCAAGATCTGCAGTGGGTTTCAAAACCTCATCTGCCCAGCGATATAAGTCTTCTTTGGAAATAACATAAGTACTGACATTGTCTCTGCGCGGTTGGTAGACAATCATTTTGACTGTATCGATATCGTAGATGCCATCGAAGATTTCTAAAGCGCCTAAAGAGTAACATTGAAGCTGCGGGTTTTGGTTAGCGTCAACCATGATGCCGCGGCCATGCTTATAATCACATATTGTCATGGTGCCATCTGCGATAATAATGCAATCAGCAGTTCCAAAACCATCTTTTACCCAGCGTGAAAAGTCCACGCGTTGTTCAATAAGGACAACTGGATCGGAGCAGATCTGCTTTGCAGCCTCTACCTGCTCAAGGACAAAAGTGGCATAACCAGTGGCGCAGTCGTCCATTTCCTCGTTGTACCAGGTAAGATTTTCAGTAGGGTCCTCAGCCTCCATGCCCAGAGTGCGACGGAGTTTGTATTCACAAAGACTGTGGGCGTCAGTGCCTTCTGCTGCATAATCACTGCCTTTATCCTCATAACTCTCACATAACCGTGCAGAAGGTGGGCAACGTAGCCAACGCTCTGCAGACGACGCAGAAAGAAGCGCATGTCCTTTAGTTGCCATCATTCAATCCCTCCACATCTTCAAGTAGAGCCTTATAGTTGACTGGATCGATTTGAGAGAGCTTGCTGGCACCATACTTCTGGAGCAAAGAGCGAATCTGAGCAGTATAGCCATTACGGGACTTTTCCGCCAGAACTGCTCTGACTGCTTCTAGTGTTAGTGTTGGTTCAGCAGGGGTTTTGGTTTGCTGACTAGTAACCTCATTACTTAAAAATTCAGTTAGGTAATCCGCTACAATACTAATAGTGGTAGCGCATTTTCGTAGGTCTTCGATGCATATGGATATGTCGCTTGTTTTGCACATCTGATTTTCCTCCTTCCGTTGATTGACTCTGCATTAAAAGTTTTGTTAGTTTTCTTGCCAGACGCATGGCCATGATGCTGATTGCGGTAAGAACCGCGATGAGTTCTTCATCCACAGCGTGTGGCCGAGCATCTTTTACCTGATGCATTTTTTCACCTCAGTTCTGAAAGCAGGTTTTTATCACTTTCACAATTCGCTGGAGGGAAAAGGCCTATTTGGACGAAGTCTAAAAAAATAATTTTTAGAAGATACCTCTGGTCATTGGATGAGGGTAACCAGAGGTATTTGAAGCTGCACCCGAAAGCTAGAAAATATCGCCGTATTCTTTTTTGAGTTGGGCTTCTGCTTTCTTAAGTCGGGAGCGAAATGTGGAACGAGGAATACCGATGATATCAGCTATATCCCGGTCAGGAATTCCTGCCAGACGTAGCTCACCGATACGGCGGGCTTCTGGAAGAATTTCATCAAGGCGTTTGAGCAGCTGTTCAAAGATGATTTTGTCTGTTACGATAGACTCGACATCGCTTCCGGGATCAGGATGGATATCCCCCAAAATCTCTTTCTCATACTCCAGAGAGAGCTTGTCCCCTGCGTTTTGATATTTGCAGGTGGTGCAATCAGCTTCACACCTCCACCACCAGTGACCGGGACAGGAGCACTGACCATGAGCACGAGATCGTTTAAATTGCCTCCAAATAGGGCGGTAGTATTCTAAGTAGACTTGTTTAGTGACCGGGATGCGCTGTTTAGTGTTTGGCAGGTAGATGTAGTACTGTTTTGTTTGCTGTAGTTTTTCATTTTTTTTCATGGCTTGTCCTTTCCGCCTGTGCGCGGTGCAAAGGACAACACAAAAGGCCTGTGTCAAGAAGTACACAGACCCTAAAAATGAGCGCAAAAGGGTAAGGGTACTCCTTATATCGCTTGTAATAACACTGTTATCAGTGCTATTGAGACGATTTGTGTATCCTTTGCCCTTATTGCAAATCAGGCAATGTTTTTACATGAATTTGTTGACCGTTGATTCAGCGGTTTTTAGTGGCATTTTGAAGCTTATTGTCTATTTGTGGAAAACCGTGTTATAATGAATTAATTAGATTTAATGGGAATTTTAATGATTTACCCACATAAAAGCCGATGCCTACTGATATTAGTTTAAATCTGCTGCTATTTGCTTCGTGCTAGATCATAGATTGCTTCTTTTTTACATTGACTTACAAATGATTGATTGTGGGTTACATAAGTCAAAGGAGGACAAGCGATGATGCGATTATGTTTCGGAACATTTGCACGAGTGCTTCAGCTATGCAAACTTAATGTTGTAACCGATCCTCGGCTCGTAGGTACAATGACACGTACAATTGACCCACAATGTCAATACATAATGAGTGAAAATGCGACATCAGTTCATCGTTTATTGAATTGTACTGGTAACCTTTCACCAGGTAACATTACTAATGGTGGCATCGGAGTTATTAGAAGACCTGGTAAGAGCATCAGCAATGTACTTATATTAGCGCCAAAGGCAAATAGAGATGAATTAGTACGGAAATTTGGCGATGATGTAGTATCGTTGCTTAATGAAGATAAGAAACTTCAAGTTGTTCTTGCTCTTTTGGATATTATTGAAAAGGATACTGTACTTGATGATGACAGTTCAGAGGGTAAGAAAATGAGCTTTGAAAAATATGTAGGGACAACAAAAAGCACCCTACTATCTCAAAGTACGTACGTGCTTTCTGAATTATTGGCTGGTATTTTTCTATATACGGTCGCGGCAGGTGTTGTAAATACTGTCGGTAAAGAGGCAGTTCAGACTATCACGCCAGAGTATATAAATGGACTTGAAAATCTAAGGGGCATAGCGGTTATTGATTGTTCTCCTCAACAAGATGAAGTTGTGCAAAAGGCAACCATGTTGGCACCACCAACTTTTAAAGAGGAAATATTTTTAACATACCTTAATAATGTGAGGAATAAATACAGTACCATAAAAACTCTTTTATATAATGATCAACCAAAGCCGTTTTACGATTTTTATGTGTGTAACAATATAACTTGGCGCACACGTATTGAAGGCGATGGGCCTCCCTTTAGAAGGGGATTTGTTAGTGATGCAAATATTAAAAAGCTGACCGAGATTTCACAATTTATTTTTATCACGGGTGCTGGTGGTCTTGGGAAATCTATGATGATGCGTCATCTTCTGCTTAACGCAATTGATAACTATAAGGATTTCAAATTGATTCCAGTTTTTATTCCACTGAAAGAGTTTGACGATGCTTCCAATAAACTATTTGATTATATTTTCACGAGAATAAAGGATTTTAATAGTGACATAACAAAAGCTGATTTTGAAAATATTTTAATTTCCGGAAGTTGCCTTCTACTTTTAGACGGGCTTGATGAAATAGGAATGAACAACATTGGCTATTTTGAGAGAGAATTAGATTCTTTTACAGATAAGTATCCAAATTGCATCTATGTGATTTCATCACGTCCTTATCAATCTTTTGTGTCTTTTGAACGTTTTAGTGTTCTGCGTTTGTTGCCGTTCGACCTAAAACAGGCATTACGCTTAATTGATAATCTTGATTTTCGACCCGACGACCCATCAATTAAAGAGAAATTCAGAGAAGAGTTGAGGACAAGGCTCTACCGTACACATAAGGATTTCACAGAAAATCCACTTCTACTTACTATCATGTTGCTAACATTTGAGATGTTTGCAGAAGTTCCATCGCAAATGCATATTTTTTACCGTGAAGCCTTTAATGCTTTATCTAGGACACATGACGCAAGTAAGGGCGCCTATAAACGTGAACTAAAAACCAAGCTCTTGGTTGATGTTTTTGCGGAATTATTTGCGGAGATTTGCTTCCACACATACCGGGATGAGAAATTTGAATTCAATATGACTGAGTTTGAGGCTTACTTCAATAAACTGTCTAATCCGAATGCTGCCCATGTTTCAGCCGATGACTTTATGTACGATTTATGTTTTAGCATGTGTCTGATGTATCAAGAAAGTGGGAAATTCTATTTTACACATCGTTCATTTCAGGAGTATTTCAGCGCTGTATTCCTATCTAAACAAAAAGACACGGTAATAAGTAAACTTGGCAAATTTTTTGAAAAACGAGATAGACGAATGCGCGGTGACCAAACATTCTTAATGCTGAATGATTTGATACCTGATAAAGTTGACGAATTTATTTTTATCCCATTTCTGGAAGATTTGTTTGATAGATGCGATAAGGCAGAAGGTTACTGGACTTTTCTTAGTGAGATGTATCCTACCATTGAGTATGTTACAGGCGATCCGCCAATACTATTCAAACGTCAGCCGAATTCGTTTCTATTTACATGTTTGCTTTCCCGCTTTAAAAGGCCTGAAAAGGGTTCGTATTATGATCTTAAAGACCTGCCGGAATATGAAGAATTTATAAAGAATACATACTACTGGTTATCTGTAGGAAGTGATGAGGATGAGGTAGATATTGTTTCTGAAGATGAAATCCCAAGTAAATATATTGAAGTTCATGGTGAGCCTGAAATTGCAGGACGGCATTTTATAGCTGAATTATCTACTGTGCTAGAAAACTCTGAGGATTACGATACATTTATAAAACTTCTTAATGACGAGAAGTTTATATATAAGATTCAATATAATTCTGCGAGAAAATGTCTTGAGGAGCTCAAAGCGAAACAAAAGTCCGTGGATGAATCGTTGTTAGATTTACTATAATGGACAAACTAATAGTTAATCAAATTATTTCATATTAAATCATACTAAAAAATTGTGATTCCAAGCAATAAATGCTATAATATTATAGCATGGATTGTATGTACAATAACGAGGAGGGACGAACATGATAAGCGAACCTGAAAAGTGGTCAAGTCTTGAGGAAATTGCCGAACATCTCGGTGTAAGTAAAGATACAATTAGAGCTTGGATAAAAAAAGAAGTGATTCCGTATCGACGCATCGGAAAGCAGTATAAGTTTAAAATATCAGAAGTGGATGCTTGGGTTGAAAGCGGAGAGAGTGCAAAAATTGATTAAAGCGAGAATGGGAGGCGATTCAAGAATGGGAGCGGCTATAAAGAGGCGAGATTTCCCTGTGGTCATTAATCAGAAACGTCAAGGTGTATTTTTATTGGCTCCTGATGTGACCGTGCCGGTTAATACTTCTATCGTGAATGTAGGGCTTCTCCTGAGTGAAAGAATGTTTAATTTAAAATCTGAAGGTTTGTCCACCAATATCATAAGTGAACTGGATAAGATTATAGACGAAGAAGATAGCGATATTCTCCTGATAAATACAGACATTCTATTTGATCCAGAATACGAGTTAGATGTGATAAAGCTACTTCTGCAGCTTGGTAGAAATCAGCGGCTCTATTTACTGTGGCCGGGTAAAATTGTCGGAGAGCGATTGACATACTCTGAGCCGAATAGATTCGATTATAAAGAATACAATGTCAAGAACTATGTGGACACATACGTCGTCTTGAGATAGGAGCGATTATATGAAGTATAGTGATTTAATACAATTTGACCCAATAGTTACGGTGATTGAGCTTAAAAGTGCGGATAATGAAGAAAAAGCAAAAGAACTCGTGCGTAGTTATGTAATGAGTGACAGTATGGCTGAACTTGTTACTAGTAAAATAATATCGCAGTTAAACCTGGAAGATGTCGTTGATAATAAGGGTGTTTTGGTGGTTGGCAACTATGGTACAGGTAAATCTCACTTGATGAGTGTGATTTCTGCTATTGCTGCAAATTCTGCGTATCTCCAAGAAGTGCAAAACATGAAATTTCGTGCCTTTGCAAAATCTATCGCAGGAAAGTTCGAAGTACTACGTATTGAGATAGGTAGTACGGAAGCATCATTGCGTACTATTATAACGAGTAACATCGAACAGGATCTGGCTCGACGAGGCATTACCTATAAATTCCCTGATGTCGGTAACATTACAAATAACAAAGATGCACTCATATCTATGATGGCTGCTTTCGCTGAAAAATATGGTGAGAAGGGATACCTCATCATAGTGGATGAGTTACTGGATTATTTAAAAAGTCGCAAAGATAACGAGCTAATGCAAGATATTGGCTTTATGCGAGAGCTTGGCGAAATAATAAAATCCACTCGCTTGCGTTTTATCAGTGGTATTCAGGAAGTTCTTTTTGAAAATCCAACTTTTCATAATGTATCAAATTCACTACTTAAAATGAAAGACCGTTATGAGCAGGCTCTTATCCGCACTGAAGATATTGCATATGTTGTAAAGCAGCGTATTCTACAAAAAACGCCAGAACAAAGAGCTATGATACGTGAGCATTTGACTCCTTTCTGCCCACTATATCAGAGTATGGCAGAACAGCTTGACGAGTATGTTGATTTGTTTCCTATACATCCTGCTTATATCAGTACATTTCAGCGTATGGTCATAGTAGAAAAACGTGAGGTGTTAAAAACTATCTCGGAAACCATAGGTGAAATAATAAATAAAGAAATCCCAGAGGGTCAGCCGGGAATAATTTCTTATGATACCTATTGGAATCGCATTAAGGGTGACCCAGCAAAGCGGGTTGAACCCGCTGTCCATGAAGTTCTGCAAAAAAGCAGTGTGTTGGAAGATATTATTCAGCGCTCTTTTCCAAAACCAGCTTATAAGCCTATGGCACGACAAATTATTGCAGCACTAAGCGTTCATCGTTTGACGACAGTAGTGCTTGATGCAAAGCTTGGTTTAACCGCACAAAACTTGAAAGATGAACTTACATTATTTATTAATTTGCCTGTCATGGAGGAAGATTTTCTGTTAACAACAGTTGAAACTGTCCTTCGCGATATCATGAACACCGTCAGTGGACAGTTTATCGAATATAACAAAGACAATGGGCAGTACTATCTTGACCTTAAAAAGGATGTAGATTACGACAAGAAGATTCAAGAAAAAGCGGACTTCTTAGGTGAAGACCGTTTGAATCAGTATTTCTATACAGTCATGTATGATGCTGCCGATTTGCAGCTCACTGAACATGTCACTGGGCGAAAAATATACGAATATAGAATTAACTGGACAGAAAAAAATATCTTCCGTGAAGGGTATCTATTTATGGGATTGCCAAGTGGGAGACCAACAGCACAACCTCCACAGGATTTCTATGTATATATGCTTCCATTGTTCGGCTCAAAAATAATTGATGAACCAAAAGAAGATGAGGTTTATTTCGCATTTCAGAATAGTGAAAAGTTTACTACGCTTTTGAAAGAATACGCTGGTGCCAAGGAAATGGAGATTATGTCCGCGCAGGGTGAGACTCGCTCCACCTATGCGAAACGTGCCGCCTCCACACTTAAGGAAATTCGTCGTTATCTGGAGGAAAACAAAACAGTTTGTTTTATCATTTCATACATGGGTATTGAAAAGCCAGTGCTGGAATATTTACGTGGAGCTCGCATGAATGAGATTACAGTACGAGATGTTATCAGTATCGTAGCATCCAAAGCTCTAAGTAGCTATTTTAATGATCGTTACCCACATTATCCTGTATTCAAAAAGCCTGTCACGAAAGATAATCAAGCTACGATGCGAGCAGAAGCTATCAATGCAATAGCAGGTAAAGCAACTCAGCTCGGACAGTCACTACTTGAATCCCTTGGATTGCTACTCGATGGTAAGGTATGTGTGGAAAACTCAAAGTATGCAGCATACTATCTTCAAAGATTGAAGCAACTTCCGGAAGGTGGCGTCCTTAATTCTTCCGATATCATGACTTCGCTCAATGGGCAGGACATGGTTGACGAAAAATTCCGATTAGGAATTATTTGGACATCAGTGATTTGGACAGCGCTGGTTTATAGCGGAAACTGTGTCCTCGTTGGTCCTGATAACAAACGTTATGATGCAACAAATGTTGAGGAGTTTATCAGAAATCCTAACATAACGTATGACTTTAAAAGACTTGAAAAGCCCAAAGAGCCTGCAGTTCAGCTTTTGCGACGCTTGTTCAATATTATATCAGTACCAGAAGGACTTATTGTTAATCCTAATACTTGGGGAGAAGGCTGGGAAGAACTTTACAAGAAAAGCAAATCACTCAGTGAAGAAACATTCCGTTATTCTAGGCTCTTTAAAGGGTCTTTATATCTGTGGGGTGACCCAATCGTACCAACAAATCTTGCAGAGAAATATTGTAACGATATGGAGGCACTTCGCACTCTATATAACGATGTACAGAGCCGCTGGAGTACGCCTGCAAAACTTAAGAACTTTGACTATTCTGACGAGCAACTTGATAACCTGGCCCGAGGAATCAATGCTCTGGCAATTGCTCATATCATAGAGGATTTCAAAACAGCGGTTCAGGATATTATGCAATATCTTGCAACAGCTGAAACGATGGTAGGTGGAAACTCTATACTTAAAGCACGTTTCCATTCGGCTAAAGATAAATATCTCGCTTTGAGAGATAAGCTACTGGATGTTAATTATGATACAGATAATACTGATGCGTTGATAGAAGAGCTGGAATCATTAAAAAAGGATTATATTGATTACTACCTTGAGCAACACAAAGCGTATCGCCTTGACCATACAGGATTAAAACGCAAGCAATCCATAATAAATGGTGAGCAAATGGCAAAACTACAGCAATTGCTTGGAATTAATGATATTCTATCTACTGGTAAATATCAGGAGATATTAAATGTTCACCTGAATGGGCTTAAAGCTTGCTATGAATGCACAGTAACTGAACTGAAAGTTACGCCTTTTTGTTCTCATTGTGGTTATAAACCAGAAGACAAGGATAAGCCCGTTGTAGGGAAGCTAGATTATATTGAAGAACAGTTATCTAAACTCATTTCGTCCTGGACAGCGGCCATACTTAGTGCGGTAGATGATCCAATGTTAGACGATGACAAAGCACTCCTCTCGAAGACAAAAAAGAAAATCATTGATGAACTAATATCATCGAAACAGCTTCCGAAAACTATTACGCCTGACTTTGTTTCTGCAGTCAACGAGTTACTTTCGGGTCTTGATAGTGTCGAGGTTGATCCTGAGCATATAGAACGTGAGATGGTTTCTTGGGGTCCTGTTACTCCTGGAGATTTCAAAAAGAAGATGAATGCACTTATCGATAGCTATCTCGATGGTCATGATGAGGAAAAGACACGGCTTGTTGTAAAAATAAAATATACTGAAGAATCTGGGGAGGTATAAGGAATGGAAGAGAGAAGACTTACAAAAGAAGATATCGACCGTGTGCGTGATATTGAAGGTTTTCCAATTGCGAAGGATGAAGACATAATTGCCCTGTCACATCCTCCGTATTATACTGCCTGCCCGAATCCGTTTATAGAAGACTTTATCCGTGAGAATGGTACACCATATGATGAAGAGACAGATGATTATCATCGTGAGCCTTTTAGTGCTGATGTCAGTGAAGGAAAGAATGATCCCATTTATATGGCTCATACCTATCACACGAAGGTTCCGTATAAAGCGATTATGCGATATATTTTACACTATACAAATCCGGGCGACATAGTATTTGATGGGTTTTGCGGAACAGGAATGACAGGAGTTGCCGCCCAGATGTGTGAGTTTCCTGAATTGAAAAATGAAATTGCAAACATCAGTGATGACGCGAAATTTGGTGCAAGAAAAGCAGTGTTAAGTGACTTGTCACCAGCGGCAACTGCGATCTCATATACATATAACTCACCTATATCGTATCAACAGTTTTCTAAGAAATATGATGAAATGTTTGAGGTGCTAGAAGAGAGATGTGCATGGCTTTATGAAACCCCTCATTGTGACGAGAATGGCGAACCGTATATTAAGACTATGGATGGTTCTATTGCAAAAGGTAGAATTAATTATGTAATTTGGTCAGATGTATATGTGTGCCCGAATTGTTCTAAATCAATTGTGTTTTGGGATGAAGCAATTGATCAAAAAGATAAATCAGTTAAGGAAAAATTCAAGTGTAAATTTTGTGGTGCAATACTGTCGAAAAAAGATTGCGATAGAGAAATAGAGACAAAGTTTGATAGAGTGCTACAAACAACAAGGAGCTTTGCAAAGCAAATCCCTGTATTAGTAAAATACACATATGGAAATAAGAGTTACGAACGTAAGCCAGTTGCCTACGATTTTGAAGTGATTCGAAAAATCGAAGAGATAGATTCATTTCCATGGTATCCTACGGATAGAATGATAGAAGGAAGAGAAGGTCGAAGAAATGACATAACAGGGCGTACTAATATTCATGACTTTTTTACACAACGAAACCTATATGCATTAGGAGTAATGCGTGAATTATGTATTAATGACCCGCAGCTACGTTTCATCTGGACATCTATTATGCAAAGAGCTTCTAAATTATTTAAATGGAGCAAGAATCAGGCGGGGCCTTTACTTGGAACGCTATATATCTCATCTTGCGTTTTTGAGACTTCAATCTTCTCTTTATTAAAAAGTAAAGCGAACATCTACAAAAATTGGCGAATCCAAAGTAAAAATTGCATAGTAAGTACTGGTTCTCTTACAGATGTGAGACAAATTCCCAACAGCTCAATTGACTATATTTTTACAGATCCTCCTTTTGGAAGTAATATTGATTACTCTGAATTATCTTTTATGTGGGAATCGTGGATAAAAGTAAGAACAAACAATAAAGAAGAAGCCATAATAAATAATGCTCAGCAAAAAGGATTGGTAGAATATCAGCACCTAATGGAAAAGTGCTTCCTTGAATACTACCGTGTTTTAAAGCCCGGCCGCTGGATGACGGTTGAGTTTCATAACAGTAAGAACTCGGTTTGGAATGCCATAGCCGAAGCGCTTCTTAGAGCAGGCTTCATCGTAGCAGACGTTCGAACTCTTGACAAAAAACAGGGTAGTTTTAAGCAAGTGACTGCAGCTTCGGCCGTAAAGCAGGATCTGGTTATTTCAGCATATAAACCTAAAGATGCCTTCATTCGTCAGTTCACAGAGCGTGCCGGTGACCCGGAAATGGCATGGGAATTCGTACGTCAGCATTTGCAAAAGGTTCCTATTGCACCTGATTCTACCGGAAAGATTGAGGTAGTGACCGAAAGACAAGACTATCTTCTTTTTGACCGAATGGTAGCTTTTCATATTATGCGTGGTTTTCCAGTTCCTATGGATGCACATACCTTTTATACAGGTTTACGAGAGCGATTTATCCAGCGCGATGGGATGTTTTTCTTACCTGATCAGGTAAATGAATACGATAAGCGTCGTCAAAAAATGGAACTACAAGACCAGCAGATATCACTTTTTATTACTGACGAGAAGAGTGCCATTATTTGGCTTAATGTTCAGCTTAGTCAAGCTCGCCAGTCTTACTCAGAGATACAGCCGAAATTTTTACAGGATTGGCATCGTAACAATTTTGAACAAATGCCTGAACTTCTTGATTTGCTAAAAGAGAATTTTCTCCAAGATGAGAACGGTAAGTGGTATGTACCTGATCTTTCTGACAAGGCTGACCTCGAAAAATTGCGTAGAAAGAGATTACTAAAGGACTTCTATGATATTTATGCTAAGGGCACTGGTCGTATCAAGAATGCTCGTACCGAGGCAATTCGTGTTGGCTTTGATGAATGCTGGAAGGAGCGTAATTACTCCCTTATAGTTAAAGTCGGCGATCGTTTGCCGGAATCAGTCTTGCAGGAAGACCCTGCACTTTTAATGTATTATGATAATGCCGCAAATAGAATGTGAGGTGCGACAGATTGTTTAGCATTGGAGAAAGCGTAATAGACACTCAAACTAATCGTGTTGTCCTCATTGTGGAGGTGTATGAGCTCTGGGGTACAACAACCTACAAGGTTGTTGATATGGTGACAAATGCAGTATATTCAGTTAATGCAGAGAACCTAGCTTCTTCTGGAACTACATCTACTGTTTCAGAGGCATTTGTTCGTTTTGTTGCAGCGTGGTGTAAGGTGAAAAATGAGCTTGCTAATGGTACGGTTTTTGACACCAGCGAGAGTGTTCTCCCTCTACCTCATCAACGTTATGCCTTAGAACGGGCCATAGCGTCGAATGAGGTAAGATATATGCTTGCAGATGAGGTCGGACTTGGAAAAACAATTGAAGCGGGTCTTATTATCAAAGAGTTGAAAACAAGAGGCATAATTGAACGTGTTCTTGTTGTTTGCCCTAAAGGGCTTGTAACACAGTGGGAAGTAGAGATGTTTGAGAAATTTGGTGAACGGTTCACTATTGTTTTACCTGAAGATTACGAAACGTTGAAGAAAATAAATCATGACCAGAATGTCTTCACACAATTCCCACTGGTGATTAGTCCGATGGATGCCATAAAACCCTTGGAACAACGCAACGGATGGACGCAAGAACGCATCGATCAATACAATAATGACCGCATTGAAGCTGTCGTCGCAGGTGGCTGGGATTTAATAATAATTGATGAAGCTCATCGTGTGGCTGGCTCAACTAGTGAAGTGGCACGACATAAACTTGGCGATATGCTTTCTAAAGCAAGTCCGCATTTGTTACTTCTCACTGCAACACCACATTCCGGTAAGACAGAGCCTTTCCTTAGGCTTATGCAATTACTTGACCGAGATGCTTTTCCAAATCCAAAGGCAGTGGTAAGGGAGCAGGTAGCTCCATATATAATTCGAACGGAAAAACGTGAAGCGGTGGATAATGAGGGAAAACCTCTTTTTAAAGAACGTCATACTCATCTTGTAAAAGTGGAATGGCAAGAACGCCATAGTTTGCAGCAGGAACTTTATGAGCATGTGACAGAGTATGTAAGGACCAGCTATAACAAAGCTATACGTGAGAAAAAGCATTATATTGGTTTTCTTATGGTGCTTTTTCAACGGCTCGTTTCTAGCAGTACTGCTGCGATTGCTGATGCATTGGAACGTCGTTTAGATATAATAACAACCCATTCTGAACAGCTACATTCTGCAAGTATTGGAGACTTAGTTGACCAAGAGATGGAGGAATCGCTTGAGGAGGCATTAACTGTTCTTTCCGCCGGAATTGCCGAAGAGAAAATTCAGCTTGAACATCTTCTGTCGCTGGCTAAGCGAGCAGAAAATCAATTCATTGATGCTAAAGCCGAGCAGCTATGTGATATTCTTAGTATGCTTTCAATGCAGGAATCTGGTGGTAAAATCATTATATTTACAGAGTTTGTGATGACACAGAAGTATATACAGGAGCTGGTTGAGGCACGAGGTTATACAACTGCAATTATAAACGGTCATATGTCAATAGAAGAGAGAAACGTTGCACTTCGTAAATTTCGTAAAGAGAGCAATATACTTATATCCACTGATGCGGGCGGCGAAGGTCTAAATATGCAATTTGCACACATTGTGATTAACTACGACTTACCTTGGAATCCGATGAAGATTGAACAGCGCATAGGTCGTGTAGATCGTATTGGGCAAACCAAGGATGTTGAAGTGTTTAATTTTATACTTAATGATACTATTGAAAATCGTGTTCGTACTGTTCTTGAAGAAAAATTAGCCACAATACTATCAGAACTTGGTATTGATAAACTCCAAGATGTACTCAATAGTGATAGTGCCGATCTTGACTTCACACAGGTATATATGAAGACTATATCGGCGCAAAAGTATGGTACATACTATACTGATGAGCTTGGTAAGGAAATGGAGAAACAAGTTGGTCAGGCTGTTAAAGTCCGTGAAATAATACGTGATGAAAAAACGCTAATGCCTGATAGCCAGTTTGAACGGCAGCAACAAGCATTTCACAGTGTCTTGCGCAATATGCTCAGTCATTATAAAACTTGGAAAGGATATAGTATAGATCCTCTATTTGATTTAGAATTGTCTGTGTCCGATCCTCAAATACAAATGCTCCTTGGTGACAAAATAGTATGGCATTTAAAAGATGGTATGCCTGTTTTTGAAGTGAAAGGAGCAAACACTGAGAATGGTTTATGGTCATTGTGGAGGATTTCCTTAAGTGATGGAGATGAAAATCAGCGTATGGTTTCATTGTTTATTAATGAAAATAATGTCTATCGTCCTGCCGCATCTAAATTGCTTTGGGATGAAATGCTTAACAATAAGATTACACTTAATATGCTAGGTACAGAATTGCTAAATGATGAAACATATTCTGCTATTTTTTCTCGTGCAGCTGAGTTAACTGAGGATATCTTCCTTGAAATGAAAAATCATTATTATTCTTGGCACGAAAAAGAATATAAAAAGCGCCGATATGCCTTAACACTCCGTATAGAAGCGGCTAACAGAATTGGAATAGAGAATATTCGTGCGTCACGGATAAGGAAGCTCGAGAGGCAATTGCAAGAGCTACAGCATGATTATAATCGGAGTAAAAGCATTTGTCCTTCGTTGCAACCAATGTTAATATGCAAGGTGAAAAAGCCATGTTAAGAGATTTACTATTTGAAAAGGCTGGATTGCCTTATGTTGATCAGCTTATTATTTATGATATTGACGGTTTAGTTTCTCTAGCTGCTGTAACCAATGGATTGTATTGGGAAGAGTATAGTATTTTTGAAGTGAATAGCTCTGAAGAACTTCGCTTCATTTACGAACGAAATTGTCGCCAGACAAAAGAACGCACCATTTTAATAATACCAAGCCTGGATATCCAGATACCTTATGACATATATAAGCAGTTCACTATTGTTAATCTGGGGCTTGATACAGTATTTTCTAAACTAGATAGTCCTACTCTTCGTGATTTTCGAAATATTGACTTTAATTATTTATCTGTAGCAATAAAGTTTTTAAGTGGAAATCGGTTGACAGCAAAGCAGACAAAGGCTTTTTTAACAACTGATATGTTCAACCAGGATGTTGTAGATGCCTTTTCTACATCTGCAACGCGAGAACTAATGATGCGTTTGCCCTTATGTAAAACATATCGTGATTGGACGCCAGTTATTGAATTATTGTCTAAACTTATGCTGCTACGCGACAAAGGATTTTCTATTAAAAATATCCAGGATATATACAGTTCTGTGAATTTAACCTTCCGTAACTGGACTTCTGAGCGATATCCGTCTCTTGCGGTGTCTGCAGACATTAACCAACCAGTAATGCTTCACCATATTCTGGATTATGTTCGACGAAATAGCCAAAAACCGGCAATTATCGTTATCGATGGTATGAACTTTGTAGATTGGCAAATAATCCGTGAATCATTCGCCGATGCGCCGTGGAGATTAAGTGTTAATACAGTGTTTTCTTTTATACCAACAATAACTAGCATTGCACGGCAGTCTTTATTTTCAGGGGCGTTACCAGTGCAGAATACGAAGACGTTTTCTCTGGCCGATGAAGAAAAACAGTGGCAACAATACTGGACGGAACACGGGCTACGAGACGATGAAATATATTTCGGAAAAACCGAAACACCGGAAATCTCTGAGAAAGTCAAAGTAGCTGGAATTGTTATTAATTTCATTGATGACCTTATGCACAGGCAATTACAGGGGACTCATGGAATGGTTGTGGATATAGTCACATGGCTTAAGAATGGAACGCTTAGAAACATGGTTGAAAGTTTATTATCTGCTGGGTTTGATGTTTATATCACTGCCGATCACGGACATACTGAGGCGGTTGGTATGGGTCGATTTTCAAAGCCTGGGCTATTGACCGAAGAAGTTAGTCGCAGGGCTGTTATTTATAAGGATTTCGCCGGTGCTGAAGAACTTGATAAATTCAAGGTTTACGAGTATGCTGGTACTTACATGCCGAAAAACTATCGCTATTTCCTCTTTGCAAACGGGGAGTGTATTGGCGATCGCGGTAATAAATACATCACACACGGCAGTGATTCTATTGAAGAATTGCTGGTACCGTTTGTTAGAATAGGAGAAAAGAATTATGACTGAGAGAGTTGCACTTATCACTAGCATAAATAATGAAATGATGAATGAATCTTTTGAGTTGTTTATTGCGGGTGTATCTGAAGAAGATGCTAAGGAACGTTTGGAAGACTCAATATCTCGAATTTATACTGCTAAAGAAAATATTCTTAAGACAAGAAGGGTAGTTCAGAATATCTGGTACGACACCACAAAACCTCTTCATAATGAGGCTGTAGATGCAGCAAAGGATTTATCTCAAGCAGAACGCTTGCCAATTCATTGGGCTTTACTGATGACACAATATAAAATATTTTTTGATTTATGCGAGACTCTTGGCAAATTTTTTGAGATCCGAGACGTCGTTAAAGCTACACAAATAAAAGATGCAATAGGAGAAAAATGGGGTGCCCGGAATTCCGTTTTATGTGCAATAACAAGAACATTTAAATCATTGTGCGACATGGACGCTCTTAAAAAAGTTGGTCATTCGTCCTATAGTAAAAAATGCATAATGGTATCTGATCCTAAAACAGTAGCAGTTCTTTTTGCTGCTTTAATAATAGCAAATGAACGGCAATATATGACTTGGGAGGCATTCATTACACACCCAGCAATTTTCCCATTTACTATCATTAATGTTACGCAGGCTGATATGGCAGCGGTACCATATCTCATAATGGAACGTATGGGTGAACAGATTGTCTTCCGCCTAAATCGGAAGATAGTTTAGTTTTTATTATCTAATATAGTTAAACTATTTAATCCAAATTGGAGGTCAATGTTGGATAAACAAGTTATTGAAAACTATAATAACCAGTTTAAAGTATTTGAGAGCGAAGTAGAGTATGGCTTTAAAAACATATGCTTGCATTATGCTATAAATATTCTCACAGTTAATAGACAAGAGCCAATCAATAAAACTCCGGAGTTTTGGAACTTTACGCTATACAATTTAGCTACAGTTTCGATTTTAACTCTTGGTAGAATCTTTGATGTAAGATCTAATTATAGTATTCATAAACTATTAGATATTATTGGCCAGAATCTTGAAATATTATCGTTAGCAGAATTGAAATCAAGAAAAGGACCTACTATTGATTTTGAGGAGTATATAAGTGATAAAACAGATTTTTCAAAAGACATGTATCGCGATCTAGTAAGAATCAAAAAAAGGCTCTATAAACAGTACGAAAAACCATATAAGAATTATAGGAATTCAATAATAGGCCATCGCCTTGTTAAAAGTACAGTTGAGATTGAAGGATCAGACAGATTTTATTTTCTTGACATCCTAAACATTTATATTGATTTGTATAACTTAAAACGGGAGCTCTGGGAGAGATATTATAACGGTAGAGGGCATACCTACTTAACATTTGATGAATTGACATTACAAATTCACTCTATAGAGAGAAATACAGAAAATATACCAAGATATCTTTATATGGTAAAAGATTATTTGAAACTATATCATCTTCTCGAGCAATACGGATGATCAAATATATATGACTTACTTCAAGAAATATTGACTTGTTCCCGAGAACTGACAAAATCAATTGACCTATTTCCGAGAACAGATAATTTAATAAAAACCACCATTGACCTGTTCCCGCGAACGGATAAAAATTAAATTAGACCGAAGACATCAATCCGATGCTCTCAAGCCACGTAGAGTGCGTAGTATTGATAACAATGGATGAAAAGTAGAGCCGATGAAAAGGCTGTAAATATGGGTAATATTTTATGAGATATATTACAATGTCTATTATCCAATAAATAAACGAGTCAGGAACAATCAAGTAAAACAATATTTATTATACAATATTTATTATAAATATTTGATGATGTAAATCGATAATATGAAGAGATTGAAACCTAAAAGATAGAGTTGATCCTAAATGTTTATTGTAGATGTGTTTGATGTTAAGTGAATCATATGAAATAAATATGCTAAATGGCTGTGTCAATTTGATCAAAGGAGGTATACTATGAGTGTTTTTTATGTATATCAGGGCGATACATACAAATATGAGCTTGCGGGGGAGTATGTCTGGTCACCTAAGCTCAATAGTGCTGGTGGTAAGAATGCTGGATACACAATGATGACTAACGTAAAGAAGGGCGATTTCATTCTTCATAACTGCAATGGAAAAATTATGGCTATCAGCATTGCTAAGACAGATTGCTATGATGGTGATCAGCCAAGTGAACTTTATGGTAAAAGTTCTACCTCCAATTGGGATAAGGACGGTTACCGCATTGATACAAAATACTATGAACTTGATACACCTTTATTGGTAACGAAGTATAAAACTTGGTTAGCAGCTAACTATGTTGATGGTAGTGCATTTACAGTTAATGGTACAGGTAAGCAGCAGTACATGTGTAAAATAGCAGATGTCCATGCCGTTTACTTACTTGAAAAAGCGATTGAGCTTCAAAAAAGTACAGATACTATTTCGATACTAAAAGCGGCAATTGCAGATATTGTTGAAGAAAAAGAATCAGAATACGACCAGATTGAAAAGAACGAAATCGATAATTTGGTCGGATCTTCAGGTGACAAAAAGCCTGAATGGAATAATAAAAAGACTAAGCAGGAAACAATAACTTCTTTAACAACAGGAAGAGAGAAGCCTAAGAGAGATACCCAGGTTGCTGTTGATGCATTAGCTCATGCTGAGTACGTTTGTGAGTTTGATGAAACACATCGAACCTTCATCAGAAAGAATGGTAAACCATACACAGAGCCACATCACTTAATTCCTATTAGTAAGTATCGCGACTTTGAGTATGGAGTTGATAGAATGCAGAACATCGTTTCATTATGTAGCCACTGTCACAATCTTCTTCACTATGGTAGATTAGAAGACAAGTTACCTGTATTAAAGAAACTGTATGATGCAAGAAAAGACGCTCTCAGAGATATCGGTTTAGATTTAACATTTGAGCAGTTAATGAATTACTACAAGTAAAAATATATGGGGGTCTTATACTTGAAGACGATTAAAGTTGTTGCTGCAGTTATCTGCGACACATTAATTGAGAAGAAGCATATTTTTGCAACAGCCAGAGGTTATGGTGAGTTTAAAGGCCAGTGGGAATTCCCGGGTGGAAAGATTGAAGAAGGGGAGACACCGCAGCAGGCACTCGTGAGAGAAATACATGAAGAATTAGCTGTGAAGATTAGAGTAGGCGATTTAATTGAAACGATAGAGTTTGACTATCCTACATTCCACTTGTCAATGGATTGCTTCTGGTGTGAGATCGTTGAAGGCGAGCTAAAGCTCATGGAAACAGAAGCTGCTAAGTGGTTATCAAAAGAGCTTCTTAACAGTGTTCAGTGGCTTCCAGCAGACATAGAACTTATTAGTAAGATTAAGGAACAGATGAACTAATGTCTTATTGGAGGAGCATATGGCTACATACACAGTTGTTGATAAGAACAGGATAGTAATAGATTTTCACGGTGTAAAGCCAGATGTAAATGTACGAAACAAAATGAAGGCTGTTAAGATATGGTGGGATCCGATGAAAAAGGTATGGTCTGGACCTAAGAATGAATCAACACTTGCTGTAGCAAAAGAGATATGTGAGGAATCAGCAAGAACTCCTATACAAACGACTATACCAGCGAAGAAGTGCATAATAAAAGATCTTCCGAGGGATTTTGCATTAAAGGTAAAAATAAAAAATATTATAACTGCTGATAGATCTCAATTTGAAGTATGGGAAAAGCAATTGAAGGAATATGTCAATGAGGTAATGAGTGAAGATAATTCATCTTATTCCCGTGACGCCGTTAGCAAAGAACAGGAGTCAATCTGGTTTAATTGCTTTAGATTCGTGGCTGATAATTTGGCAGGATTATGCCCTGATAAACAAGAATATGAACTCGTTTTTGAGTATAGTTTACCTGGTACAGTTCATGAACGGCCGGATGTATTACTTCTAACTGCACAGAAGGTTATATCGCTGGAATTTAAGCAAAAAAGCGCTCCGCAGGTAGATGATAATAAAGATGATGTCGCCCAGGCAATACGTTATAAAGAATGGATTGAGAATCATCATAAGGTTACAAAGGACAGATTGCTTAAAGTGAAAAGTTATCTTGTTTGTACGCATAGTGATGCAGTGAGTGGTAATCTTAGAGGAGTGCAAATCCTTACAAAGTCAAACTTTTTCAAAGTGATTGATATGGAGCTTGATGGACAGTCGGAATGTCACTTTATTGATGAGTGGCTTGCTTCAGCGAGGACTGAAATGCCCGATATGCTTCGAGCTATAGAGATAATGTATCGTGAAGGCAGAATACCCTACATTTCAGATGTCAACGAGAAATGTCTTAAGAAGGTAATCGGATATATTAGTGATGCTAAGGCAAACCATAAGAAGATGCTTATTCTGATTAATGGTGTTCCAGGAGCCGGTAAAACAGCAGTAAGGCAGAGTGTAGTATATGAGGAAAATAAGAACGGTAAAGCTAACGCTGTATATCTATCTGGTAACGGGCCGCTAATAGAAGTATTGCAGTATCAAATTAATCAGGTTGGTATCAATAAATACATGGGCGAAAACGCTATCCAAGGTATGAAGGATTTTAAAAGTACATATTTTTCATCTTCTATGAGACAAATACAAAAGTTCCTGAGCAATCGATTTTGATTTTCGATGAGGCACATTGTTAATATCGGCAACAGTGGCATAGATTCCTTTATTTATCGATATATCGGCTGTTTCAAGAACCCTCGGCAGCACAAAACCCTCCCAGCTTTTTTTGGAGGATTTATTTGTGTATCCGGAAATTAATACATGTATGGTTGAACTGTTCATGAACGCCTGATATTAACTCTTTTTATTTCATAAAGCATGTTAACAATCTTTTCTTGTTCCGGTATCTGCTTATAGAGAATTTGTGACAAGCAGCTATGAAGTACAGAAATAACATTGAGCTCGCAAATACGGGCTGCTATAGTATTACTGAAAAACTCATGTTCCATATTGCAAATGTATAATACTGTATCGCAATACTTGGTCAAAATACTTCCCACAATACTGGTTATACCGATGACATATATACCATTCTCACTTGCATATTTGACTGCATCAATGGTGTTCGCAGCGCGTCCGCTGTGAGAGATAGCCAGGAGGACATCATCTTTCGTAAGTTGGCCTACCGAAAGCATTTGAAAATAACTGTCTTCAGCATACATGCAATCCAGTCCAATCTGCTTGAATTCGAAAAGAGCAGCACGAGCAGAAGAACCTGAACTTCCTTCGCCGATTATGAGAATTCTTCTTGCTTTTGCAAGCTTTTCGGCTGCAGTTGTCAAATCTTCGTCGTTCAGGATAGAGGTAGTATCATCCAAAGCATATTTGTTGAACATGGCTGTTTTTTGTCTTAAAGAACTGGTGGAGTCATTGAGACTTATAGATTCGTAACGGCGGCCGGGTGAAAGCACACCTTTTCTAATATAATATTTTAATTCGGATAATCCGTTAAAACCAATTGCTTTACAAAACCTGATAACTGTTGCCGGGCTGGTTCTAGTTTCCGAGGCAAACTTGTTAACAGACATATCAAGGAGTAATTTTGAGTTCTTTGGGTCAGAATTGGTGATAAGGTAATCTGCAATTCTTCTTTCACGATCGCTGAACATGGGGTAATGGTCTCGGATTCTTACTAGGTATTCAAGATCAAAATTCTCTTTGGGTATCAATTAAAACACTCCTTCACAGTTTCAAAGTCGATTTGGCAATTATTATCTATATATTGTTTCAAAAGCTTGTTATAGAATTTTATATGCCGTTAAATCTCATTTATATTATATATTTTATAATAATTATACAGTTAAGAACAATAAATGAAAATAGTTTTATATATAAAAATTAAATATGAAATTTATTACATACGAGAACAATAGATGAAAATAGTTTTATATATAAAAAATAAAATATGAAATTCATTACATATAATTCAGAAATTAATTTTTGCACTCATATATGTACATTGTTAAAAATTTAATAATATATCTTGTATCTAAGACCATATTTTGTATAAAGTACACAATAATTATGGCAACGATGAGCAAATATACCATCACAGAAAATCGATACCAGAAAAAATTGACGAAAAATATTATAAAAATAATTAAATTTATTTCAAAATTTTTAAAAAGTATTGACAATATTAATCAAGGGTCTTATACTAATTTTAAATTCGTTGTTCATTATTAACAAAATCACATCAAGTTACACGGTACTTTTAGTCAAACCCGTTATTTACTTGGTAAAAGGAGGGGATAAAAGGAGGATATATCGTAGGCATATCTAATGGGAGGAATTTTTTTTCTCAAAAAATCAATATTTGCTTTTTAAGTAAAGAGAAAGAAGAAAGAAAAAACTGATGGAAAGAGGTAATTTTAAAATGAAGAAGATTAGTGCTATTCTTGCAATTCTCTTGACACTTACTCTTTTAGTTGCATGCGGTTCTACCAATACTCCGGCTGCTACACCCAGTACTTCCAGCAGTCCGTCCAGTACATCCGCTTCATCAGAACCATCTAATGCACCCCAAGGTGATCCTGTTAAAATAGGTCTCATTGCAGCACAAACAGGCGTTAACCAAGCAGTTGGTATTTTCTCCCGTGAAGGTGCACAACTGGCTGCTGACGAAATCAACGCTGCCGGCGGTATTCTGGGACATCCTGTTGAGCTGGTAATGGAAGATGAAGTTGACAACCTGCAGGCATCAGTTAACGCAGCAACAAAGCTCCTGGAAAGAGATGACATAATAGGTATTATCGGTTCTCCTTATTCACAGAACACATTGGCTATTATGGATAAAATAACAGAAGCTAAGATGCCTTTTATTACCGGTGGTTCAGGTGATGCAATCGGATTCTCAGGCAATGAATATGTATGGCAGCCGCGTAACCGTGACAGTGTTGCTGCACAAGCAATAGCTGAATATGCTTATAACAAGCTCGGTATAAAGAATCCTGCCATCGTTTATTGTACTCTGCCTACCACACAAGCAGGTGGTTTCGGTATCCGCGACGCTTACAAAGAAAAGTTTGGCATCGAGATTCCAGACAGCATGATGTTTGGTCATACTGAAGACGAAAAGAACTTTGCACCTGTTATTTCCCAGATTATGAACTCCGGGGCAGACGGAATACTGGCCTTTTCTAATGAAAACCCATACTCCATGCTGAGTATTGCTATAGCAGACGCTGGATGCACTCTTCCCAGAGTAGGTAGCTCCACAGTTACATCAAGTGTTGTTTTGAACAATGCAGGCAAAGCAGCAGATGGCTGGATTTCAGTTGCCGACTGGTCAGCTTATCTTTCCAGAGAAGCTTCTGCGAAATTCCAGGAAAATTACTTTGCAAAATATGGCCATAACTCAGAACGTTCTTCAGCAGTTTCCTACGATGCAGTTTATATGTTCAAACTGGCATGTGAAAATGCTGGCACAGTTACCGATCGTGCAGCAATCAACGAAGGTTTCAAAAAGATAGCAGGATTCTCTGCAGCACTTGGAGATATGACATATAAAGCAGAAGATCATGGCTTCCTCCATGAGGCTTATATCGTTGAGATTAAAGACGGTAAAGCTATGATGATTGACACTGTTGCATACAGAGAACCATAACTATAAGCAGCTCACACTAAAGATTAATTTAAAAAAATCTCGCCCTTTTCTCAATTGAGAAAAGGGCACCCCTAATTCTATATGATAAAACAAATTGCTGAATAATTATGAGGTGACAAGCTTGGGACTGAATGTTATTATAACATGTTTATTGAATGGCCTTGCTATGGGTATGGTCTATGCACTGATTGCAATGGGAATAATCCTGTTGATTCGCGCAGTAGGCGTTCTGAATTTTGCTCAGGGAGACTTGCTGATGCTGGGTGCATACGTAACATTTGCCCTGAAGGTTGATCTGAAGCTTCCATTGTGGCTCATGATACCTGTAGCATTGCTATGCTTCTGCGCTATAGCGCTGATATTTATGTTTTCAATTTACTGGCCATTGCGTGATGCGAGCTATCCTGCAGCAATTATCATCGGCACGATGGGAGCATCAATCGTTATTAAAGAAATATGTATGTTAATTTGGGGCGGCCTTCCCCTTCGCATGCCTCCGCTGTTAATAAATCCTGAAACCGGTGGCGGTCGTTTGATTACAATAGGAAATGTTAATTTACAGTGGCAGTATATAATCACCGGCCTTGTTGGTGCCATTGCCATTGGAGCAGTATTTTTCCTTTTTGAAAACCTGTATGCAGGAAAAATGCTTCAGGCTGCGTCACAGGACAAATTCGCTGCGGAACTTATCGGTATACCTACCATGATTACTATAGCAGCTACCTATATTATTTCAATCTCATTGGCATGCATAGGCGGTTATCTGGTAGCCCCGATTTTTACTGTCAGTGCTTCGCTCGGTACTCTGCTGCTTCGTGCTTTTGCAGGGGTTATTATTGGAGGACTCGGTAACATCAAAGGTGCAATCATCGGCTCCTTAATTGTCGGTATCATTGAGGCTTTTGCGTCGGTACGTCTTTCTACATATAAAGATGCAGTTATTTTCCTCGTTTTGCTGGTATTTCTTGTAGTAAGACCTCAGGGACTCTTTGGTACAACAATTGGGGATAAGGCGTAGGAAGGAGAAGAATAATGAAAGGCAAATTAAAAACTTCGACTTTTTTAATACTTTTATTTTGCATCTTATTTGTAATAGCTGTACCGATGGTTTTCCATGGATATTCCCTGATGGTAGTAAATCTTTCGCTTATCTATGCAATCACCACCCTTGGTATTTCAGTCATGCTTGGTATGGGTGGACAACTTTCATTTGCTGGCTTAGCTTTTATGGGTGCCGGCGCATACTTTATTGCTAATGTCTGTACGGGCAGGCTTGGTTTCAAGATGGCCACGCTTCCGGCACTGCTTTTAGCTCCGGTATTCTGCGGCATATTGGCTTACGTACTGGGACTTATTCTTTTAAAACTTAAGGGTACCTTTTTTACCTTTGCAACCATTGCATTGGTTCAGGTAAGTTTTTCATTCTTTATGAATTATAGGCCACTCTTCGGCGGCCCGGATGGAATTTCTGGAATTCCGTCATTATCCATAGGAAATTATTCATTTAGCTCAAATAATAAAATGTTTTATTTGTTAGTTGTGATTCTGGCCGTCGTTGCTCTCATTGTTGAACGAATCAGAGTAACTAAATTCGGACGTTCGCTGGCGTCAGTCCGTGATAACGATATAGCTGCGTTATCTCTGGGTGTTAACGTTTATATGACTAAAGTAAAGGCATTTACACTTTCAGGTGTTTTAGGCGGATTAGCCGGTGCATTATATGCAATGCAAGGCAACTTTGTGGCTTCGGATTTATTTGCATATAATAATGCCACACAGTTTATTATCATGGCTATGGTAGGTGGCGTAAATAATACTTTTGGAAGCATTATCGGTTCAGTTCTGATTACAGTTTTACCTGAAGTATTGCGCAGCCTTGAAAGATATTTGCAGCTTTTCTATGGACTGGCTGTTATCGTATTAATGGTATTCATGCCTATGGGTTTGGCCGGTGTATTTAAGCAACTCGCGAAGAGGTTAAAAATGAAGAAAAAGACTTCCTCAAAAGCTTCTGAGGGGGTGATTAAATGAAAGAGATATTAAAACTAGAACATGTAGATAAACATTTTGGGGGGCTTCACGTTACTAATGATGTATCATTTTCAGTTAAATGCGGTCAGGTAACCGGGCTTATAGGACCTAATGGTGCGGGGAAAACCACACTTATGAATATAATCAGCGGTATATATTTACAAGATTCCGGGAAAGTGTATTTCGATGGTAAGGATGTTTCACAGGTCCCGCCATATACACGAGCAATAATGGGAATCGGAAGGACTTTCCAGGCACCTCGTTTCCTTCAGCGTTCAAACATTCGCGATAATTTGTTAATTGGTTCGGATCTTTCGGAGAATAAGAGTTTTGTAAAAAGCTTTTTCAGTCGCCAAAACATGAATTTCGAAACTGAACTTAACCGCTATATGAAGGTAGCTGGATTTGGAATCGATCTGGATGATGATATTACTTCATTGACCTACGGACAACAGAAATTGTTGGAGATCGTACGCTCTCTCCTTGCACATCCTAAGCTTTTACTAGTAGATGAACCAGCTGCAGGTCTCAACAGTGCAGAAATTGAGAATGCTATGGCTTTGCTTAATATCGCTGCTGATGAGAAAGGAATCGGAGTACTTCTTATTGAGCATTCCATGGATATGGTTATGAATATCTGTAAGGAAATAGTTGTTATTAACTTTGGTAAAGTAATAGCTACGGGTACACCGGAAGAGGTTTCCTCCAACGAGGAAGTTATTGCAGCGTACCTTGGAAAGGATGAACTTGATTGATTAGTATTAAGAAATTACATGCTTATTACGGACCTGTTGAAGTCCTGAAAGGAATCGATGTTGAGGTTCCTGACGGCGAGATTACATGTCTTATAGGTAACAACGGCGCAGGAAAGAGTACCTTGCTTAAAGCAATATCCGGTATGGTCAACAGAACTGGTTCTATAGTTACCGGTGACAATATAAACCTTATAAATAAGAAAGCTACCGATATTGCAAAATTGGGAATAATTCATGTTCCCGAAGGAAGACACGTATTCCCGGGACTTACCGTAGAAGAGAATTTAGAAGCCGGTGCAATAAGCTGGCATGGATTTTTTGGGGGGAAAACATATAAAAATGACCTGGAAGAGGTCTATGAACTGTTTCCACGATTAAAGGAGCGTCGTAATCAGCTCAGCTGGAGCCTTTCAGGCGGTGAGCAGCAAATGCTTGCTATCGGACGTGGCCTTATGGCAAGACCAAAGATGCTGTTGCTGGATGAGCCTTCAATGGGACTTGCTCCTGTCGTGGTGGCAGAACTCTTTGAAAAGATAGTAGAGATAAATAAAGTAAAGGGTCTGCCCATACTGCTGGTAGAACAAAACGCTCGTCTGGCAATGCGTATATGCCAGAATACCTACGTTATGGAGCAAGGCAGAATTGTAACAAGTGGAAAATCTTCAGATTTGCTTGATGATCCCAAGATCATTCAGGCTTATCTAGGTAAATTCGCAATGAATAAAAAATCGCAAAAATAAAAAAGTAAGGTGATTAGCAGTGAATGATTTTACAATCAACGAGCTTAAGGAAAAAGCTAAAGAACTCCGGAAAACAGCTCTTACTATGATTCATGAAGCACGTTCCGGACACCCAGGTGGTGCTTTTTCAGCGGCAGAACTTATTTCTGTACTCTATTTTAAAGAATTGAGGATCGATCCACAGAATCCTAAATGGGAAGATCGTGACAGATTCGTTCTTTCCAAAGGACATGTTTGTCCGATTCTCTACTCTGCATTGATTCATAGAGGATACTTACCCTATGAAACAATTCATAGATTGAGAAAAGAAGGATCTCCGTTCCAGGGGCATCCGGATATGAAAAAGTGCCCTGGTCTTGATATTTCAAGCGGATCTCTTGGACAGGGTCTCTCTGTTGCAGTTGGTATGGCACTTGGCGGAAAGCGCGATAAAAAAGACTATCGTGTATTCGCTCTCGTAGGAGACGGTGAATGCCAGGAAGGCCAAATTTGGGAAGCAGCTGAAACTGCAGCCAAGTATAAACTGGATAATCTGGTTGTGTTTGTTGACGATAATGGCCTGCAATGTGACGGCCCTTGCTCGGAAATTATGCCTAACCGTGATATTGCTGCAAAATTTAGAGAATTCGGATTCAATACATTTACAATAGATGGACATAAAGTAGAAGAAATTGTAGCAGTTCTTGACATGATCCGCGGCCGTAAAGACGGAATTCCGACTTGTGTTGTTATGAAGACCGTCAAGGGTAAAGGAGTATCATATATGGAGAATGTGGCCGAATGGCATGGTAAAGCTCCTAATGATGCTGAGTTTGAATTGGCGATGGCAGAGCTGGAAGGAGGTCGTCAATAATGGAGAAAAGGAAAACAAGAGATGCATTTGGTGATGAAATATTAGAACTTGGAAAAGAGAATCCGGATATATATGTTATTGACATAGATATAGGAAAATCATGCAAGACTACAGAGTTCAAAAAACAGCTTCCTGATCAGTATGTTAATGTTGGTATAGCTGAACAGAATGGTTGTGGTGTTGCAGCAGGATTAGCCACCACAGGTAAAATACCATTTGTGGCTACATATGCGGTATTTGGTTCAATGCGTATGGCTGAACAGATCAGGCAGATGGTATGCTATCCTCACCTTAATGTCAAAATTGCATGTTCCCACGGCGGACTGACACCTGCCGATGACGGGGCTACCCATCAGGGCGTTGAGGACATGGGGGTTATGCGTTCACTTCCGGGTATGACAGTTATTATGCCTGCAGACTATTATGCAACCCGTAAGCTTGTGCGTGCTGCAGCAAAGTATGAAGGACCCGTATATTTAAGATTTACTCGTGACGATGTACCGGTTATTTACAGCGAAGATGAAGAATTTGAAATCGGGAAAGCAAAGAAAATTTTAGAAGGTAAAGATATTTCTATTATTGCAAACGGGGATACAGTCGCCATTGCAATGGAAGCAGCTCAAAGCCTTGCAGCGGAAGGAATCTCAGTAAAACTTTTCGACATGCATACTATTAAGCCTATTGATAAAGAGGCTGTGATGGAGTGCATCAACGAAACAGGAAAAATAATTACAGTTGAAGATCATTCAATTTTCAATGGACTTGGCAGCGCTGTAAGTGAAATAGTAGCTGAGGCCGGACGAGGTGTTGTACGCCGTATAGGTATTAATGACAAGTTTGGTCAATCCGCACCTTATCATAGATTATTGGAGATTTACGGAATTACAAAAGAAAATATCATCAATTATGCTAAGGAGCTTTTAAAATAATACTTAAATATAAGGAGTGACATAAAATGGTAAAAAACAGGATAGCACTCGTTACAGGTGCAGGTTCAAAGAGAGGCATAGGCAGAGCTATTGCTTTATATATGGCAAAAGAGGGATATGATATAGTAATAGCAGATATGGACCTTAATGGTGCAAAAGAGGTTGCTGGCGAAGTAAGTAACCTTGGAAGAAAAAGCTTTGCTGTAGAAGTTAATGTTGCTGATGAAACCAGTGTAAAGAACATGGTAGATGCTGTTGTTAAAGAGATGGGCAGAATCGACGTGTTGGTAAACTGCGCAGGTATTACCCAGCCTATTAAGGTATTGGATACAACTCTGGAAGATTGGAATCGTATTATGACTGTAAATCTTACAGGTACATTCCTGGTAACCAAGGCTGTATTACCCACCATGATAGCTAATAAATGGGGCCGTGTTATCAATATCAGCTCAGTATCCGGCAAACGCGGCGGCGGTGTTTATGGTGGAGCTCATTATTCGGCATCAAAAGCGGGTGTTTTAGGTTTCACAAAGGCACTTGCACGTGAAGTTGTACTGGATGGTATCACCGTAAATGCAGTATGCCCAGGTTTGATTGCTACTGATATCCGTAAAGGATTATCAGAGGAAAAAGAAAGAGAATCATGGAAAGCTATACCAATGCTCCGTCCTGGTACTGCCGAGGAAGTAGCATGTGCAGTAGCATTCCTGGCAAGCGAAGATGCTGCCTACATCACAGGTGAAGATATCGACGTAAATGGCGGCTCACACATGGATTAATAATAGTTATTTATTACATAAATAATTATCATATAGAAACGGCTGTAAACTGCAAAATAATGGTCAGCCGAAAATCATTGAACTCACTGGCAGTAATCATGTACGATTATCTGCCAGTTTTTTTAGGGTCTGCGTCAATTGTACCAGACAGACCCTTCTATTAAGTATGCATTTCTTCAGGTGCATTGGAACTTGACATAAAAGTTGATTATCTATTATGATTATAGTCAATAGGCTATAGGCTAAGAGCCTAAGGGAAAATTTAAGAAAAGTAAGGTTTCTGCAGAAGATGTACGATTAATTCACTTAACCAGGAAGATGTAGTATTGGGTAAGCCGTTGGGAAACGGCTTAGTAAACATGCATTTTTACCTGTGAGTGGATAGTATTGACTTCTGCAGATAGCTTTCGATAGTTAAACTTTTCAGTAGACTCTGTTGCCTAGAGAGTACTATACTTTTCGGCCTAAGTCCATGGGCAATAGAAGATGTAGTTATTTTGGTATGGTTAATGTCTGCATGGATACTATCCTCTCCGGTAATTATAGGAGGGGTTTTTTATGTTGTTAGTAGAATGTAAGAATCTAAAAAAGTCATATGGAGATCGCCTTATTTTAGATATTGAAAATTTATGCATATATGATGAAGACCGCATTGGTATTGTGGGAGTAAATGGGGCAGGAAAAACAACTCTATTGAAGCTGTTAAGTAAAAGAATAGAGCCTGATGAAGGATGGATAAAACTTTATGGGAAATGTTCATATATCTCCCAAATAGATCCCCCTGAGAAAGAAACAATTCAGCCGGAAATGGCTTCAAGATTTAAAGTTCCCCAAACTTACCGGGAGAGTATGAGCGGAGGAGAAAAAACCCGCTTCAAGCTGGCAGTCGGCCTAAGTTCGAATAATGCCATTATTTTCGCTGATGAGCCCACTAGTAATATGGATATAGAAGGGATTCAATTAGTCGAAAACTCCTTATCCGAATTTTCCGGGGCCCTGGTTTTGATCTCTCACGATCGGGATTTGTTGGACAGCCTTTGTAACAAAATAATAGAAATAGAAGGAGGAAAAATCAAAACCTATTCGGGCAACTATAGTGAATATATTAAACAAAAGACTGAAGAGCGGGAGCGGGCACAATTTGAATATGAGCAATATGTTAAGGAAAAGAAGAGACTGGAAAGGGTCATAATATCTACCCGGGAAAAAGTAAAATCAATGAGAAAGGCTCCCCGAAAGATGGGCAATTCTGAGGCCAGACTCCATAAGATGGGCAATCAAAAAGCAAAAGCTAATTTGGAGCGCGCTGTTAAGAATGTGGAGACAAGAATTCAGCATCTGGAAGTTAAGGAGAAACCCCAAAAAATCGAAAAAATAAAGTTAGACATTGGTGATGTTCAGAAAATATACAGCAAAGTTATCATCGAAGGAAATGGGATCAACAAGAGCTTTGGGGAAAAAGTTATCTTTAAAGATGCTCAGTTTCATCTGGAAAATGGAGCTAAGGCAGGTTTAATAGGTCCCAATGGGTGCGGAAAAACCACTTTGCTGAAAATGATCCTGAACCAGGAGCACCCAATAAAGATTGCTCCTAACGTAAGGATTGGTTATTTCAGTCAGGAGTTAAGCATCTTAGAGGAAAATAAGAGTATCCTCGACAATATTATGGCAGAGAGCGTTTATGAGGAGAGTTTTGTCAGAATTTTATTGGCCCGCCTTCTTTTAAAAGGAGACAGCGTGTATAAAAATGTCGGGGTTTTAAGCGGCGGGGAGCGAGTCAAGGCTTCCTTTGCAAAAATAATATGCAGTGACTTTAACCTGTTGATCCTTGACGAACCTACAAACTACCTGGATCTGAACTCTCTGGAAGTGGTGGAAGAAGTTCTGCGGGAATATGAACACACACTGCTATTTGTCTCTCATGATCGGCGCTTTATAAATTCAGTGGCTGATCAGATCATGATTATAGAAGACCACAAGCTTAAAACCTTTAAGGGGAGCTATGAAGAATATATGGTTGGCAGGACTGATGTCCGAGAAAGGGAAAAAGATCAGATTGAGGAAGAAATCTTACTATTGGAAACTCGTTTGACGGAGGTAATAAGTAAAATTTCTATGCCCTCCAAAAAGGATGATCCGGAGCTTTTAGAGAAAGAATACCGTGAGATTTTAGGACAAATCCGCCGCTTGAAAAATCTACTTGAATAAATCTAAACACACGCCTCGGCCTATTTATTGTGGGAGTGAAGTTTTGCAGTTCTGCAACAGTGGTATTTTCGCACAAAATTCCCATGGTATTTATGGAAGCATCTTACCCTATATACTATTGACAAAATAATTAACATAGTCATATTATATATCTAGCGATATATAGAGGTGAAATAATGGAACCGATGAAAGAAAAAATTGCATATTATGCCCGGAGGTTGTTTGACGAACACGGTTTTCATGGCACTGCCTTACGTGATGTATGTAAACTGGCGGGTTGCAAGATGCCTACAATATATTATTACTATGAAAATAAAGAAAAACTTTTCGATGAAGTAGTCCGAGTGGCTTTTGAGAATTTGGCCGCACGGCTCTGGGAACAGCTTCCTAAGGACGTTTCATATACAGAGTACAATATTCAAAAGGTCATTCAAAAAAAGCATTTGTCAGAAGACGAACGGATTATTTATCGTCTTGCCATTAAAACGTGGCTGGGATGCGAAGGCTGTGAAGAGAGCCGAAAAAAGCTTAAGGAATGGGAACAGAGAGCATACCAGACAGCTTGGGAGGAGTATTCTTCCATTGTTGGTTCAGTTCAATGGGCAAAGTTTATTGCGCGGTCTATTACTGAAATGATTCAGCGGATTATCCTTTTGGAGGAAGATATTCCAGACAGCGAAATTGAGGAAGAAATTAATATGATATTTGATGTGGCGACATATTCAAATAATAAAAAAAGAAAGGATTGACATTATGGATACTTTGACTGTAAAAATGCAAACAATCGACGAAAAGGCTATGTTTAGTGCCACGGCTCGCGATAATCCGGAGATTATAATCGACTATTTTCCACCTATCGGATCCGGGAAGGGATACACTTCACTGGAGCTTTTTCTGGCAAGTTTCGGTTCCTGCGTAAGCACCACACTTTTATCACTGCTGCGTTACAGGATGAAGAAAAAGGTAGACGGAGTTGAAGTAGAATTAGAAGGTACTGTGCGCAAAGAACACCCCAAGGCGCTTGAACATATTTTATTAACTCTGACTGTCAAATCAAATGAACTGTCTGAAGCCGAAGCAATGGAAGCACTGAAGGTTGCGGAAGATAAGTTGTGCCCGGTATGGTCTATGATCAAAGGAAACGTAAATGTTGACGCCAAAATTGAAATAAGGGAGTAGGCATATAATCATCAATTCCAGCAACTCAACGCATGAGGAGTGTGCCTTCTTGATTATAAAGCTGTTAGCCTTGATTTTACTGGTTTCCTGGAATTACATCCGATCTGTCAGCTCGACTATAAGTGCCGAAATGGGTACATGTGAATATATCGAACAGGTATTTTTGTAGTAAGAATGTGCCCAAAACAGGCAGGGTTGAGTTGACAGGATGGATGTAAAATATAAATATATTCTTCTTCCTTCTATCCTTCTATTGTGATTTACATGTACTCTTAGTTTCAAATATATATAATTATAAAACTTTAGTATTGTTTTACTTAAGTTTTATTGATACAGTTCAGATTAGTATTGTTGTGTCAAATATAATACATAATACAGTCATTATTTTTTCACATCGATTATTTGTTGACTGAGCATATTTATTTTTTTAAAAGATAATAGTCACAAAGTTCTCAATTTTCGTGTCTGTTTTCAGATAATAATGGAATCAGTGAGCATTCAGTATTTTTCAGTATATGAATAAATTGCTGATTAATGTAAAAAATGAGATCAATAAATAAAAACTACTTAGGAAGAATTATTTATGTTTAGATATATTTTAAAAAAAATTCGCTATTTATCTTTAAAGAATAAATGTATGCTTCAGGATTCTAAACCGGATAAGAACAATAGTGAACCAATATCACCTGATTTAGAAAAAAACCTGGAAGTAATTAAAGGTATTTTGCATGACAGCAGCGATGTAACAATTCACGAGTTCAATTTTGGCCATGACAGAAGATTCAAAGGTGCTCTGATTTTTATCAATAGCTTAACAGATAAGGAAGAAATCCATAAGAATATTCTGCAGCCTTTAATGTATGACGTATTACTGCTCAAGAATAATGTGAATATGGATTTTACCCAAATTGATACAATTAGGAAGAATTTAATTTCGATAACAGATAACTTGAAAGTAACGCTGTTAAGCGACCTGTTTGACAATTTATTGGCAGGAGCAGCCATTCTGTTGGTTAATGGCTCAGAAGAGGCTTTGGCTATCAAATCCGGGAAGAGGGAATCCCGCAGTATTGAAGAACCAGGAACAGAGGCTGTTGTACGCGGGCCAAGAGAAGGTTTTATTGAAAATGTAAATGTAAACATTGCTCTTATCCGCAGAAAAATTAAAGACACCGACTTATGTGTAGAAAAATTTGTAATTGGTGATAAGTCAAAAACGGATGTATACATTGTATATATCAAAAGTATAGCCAATCCGAAACTGATTGAAGAAATCAGAAAACGGCTGAAAAGGATAAAAATAGAAGCGATTCTGGAATCAGGATATATTGAGCAATTTATTGAGGATAGTCCCTACTCCATTTTTCCTACAATTTCAAACAGCGAAAAACCTGACAAGGTTGCAGCAAAGATACTCGAAGGCCGTGCTGCTATTATGGTTGACGGTACACCTTTTGTTCTTGTAGTGCCCATGATGTTTATCGAGAGCTTCCAAAGTGTGGAAGACTATTATGCCAGACCGTTCTTTGCAAGTATTATACGGGTAATAAGATTTTTGTCCTATATAATCAGTACTCTGGGCCCTGCAATTTACGTAGCATTGACCGTTTTCCATCAGGAATTGATACCTACCCAGTTGTTGATATCTATTGCGGAAGGACGTGAAAGAGTCCCTTTTCCGGCGTTATTGGAAGCTTTTTTGATGTTATTTGCCTTTGATCTTTTAAGGGAAGCAGGGGTACGGTTGCCGAAACCAGTAGGACAAACAGTTGGCATTGTTGGAGCTCTTGTACTGGGTGAGGCATCTGTTGAAGCCGGTCTTATAAGTCCGATCATGGTGATTGTTGTATCTGCAACAGCTATTGCAAGTTTTGCTGTTCCGGCACAGACTGATTCCGGAACGATATTGCGGTATATATATCTTGCACTTGCCGGAATTGCCGGAGGCTTTGGTGTAATTATGGGCCTTTTGGCAACATTGCTGCATCTTGCATCTTTAAGATCTTTTGGAACACCATATTTGTGGCCGGTTGTGCCGTTGGATCTTTCAGGTTTAAAGGATGTTTTTATAAGGATGCCGCTGTGGACCATGTCAAAACGTCCTGAGGCTATTACCTGGGACAATTGCGATTCCTACAGCCAAAGTCCGGACTTAATGCCGTCAGCATATAAGAAAGACGACAATGATTCCAAATAAAAGGAGCGGGGCAGCAATGGGAAAAAAGATGAATATTTCGATTATAAAATCAATTTTATGCTTTTTCTTAGTGTTTGCCTTATCCGGCTGTTTAGGCGCAAGGGAGATAAATGATTTGGAAATTGTCATAGGAATGGGAGTTGATAAGGATGAGAATGCTGGAAACATTTTGCTGACAGCACAGGTAGTTAAAGAGAATGCAGTAGGAGGAGCGTCAGGAAACGGAGGAGGAGGCGACGACGAGGCTTATTGGAATGTCTCCAGCAAGGGAGAATCAATTTTTGATGCGGTAAGGCAAATGACGCACAAGACAGGAAACAGGCTTTTTATATCCCACAATCAGGCTGTGATTTTTGGGAATGATGTAGCTAAAGAGGGTTTACAGGAATATATTGATTTCTTTTTACGCGCTCATGAAATGAGACCTGCGGCTTTGCTCCTTGTTGCAGAGGACAGGGCTTCTGATGTTATGGATGCCAAGCCTGAAACTGAAAAGTTCCCTGCTATCAATATTGCCAAGCTCGTTGAGACCTATGGTTTTACATCCCAATTCTATGAAGTGAATATGAAAGATTTTGCTGAATGCCTGATGAGTTCAACTACAGCTCCGTTAGCACCTTTACTCAGTATTATTCAAAATGAGGAGAACAAGGATATTTATGTGTCGGGTATGGCTGCCTTTAAAAATGGTAAAATGGTTGGAAAACTAAACCATGATGAAGTCAGGGGCATTTTATGGGTACTCGGAAAAGTGAAAAGCGGCGTGATAATTGTTCCTTCGCTTAATGAACCAGGAAAGGCTGTTCTGGAAATTATAAAAGCCAAAAGCAAAGTAACACCGGAAATAAAAGACGGCAAAATTGTAATGCACATAAAGATTAAAGAGGAGTCGAGCCTTTCAGAACAGACTTCGACCGAAAACCTAGCAACAAACAAAGCGCTTGATAAAATACAAGAAGCTTCGGCAGAAATTATCCGGCAGGAAGTAATGGCAGCCTTTGATAAGTCCAGAAAATTAAACGCTGATATTTTTGGGTTTGGCGAAATGCTTCATAAAAAGTACAGCAGTGAGTGGAAGACTTTAAAAGATAATTGGGATGAAATATATCCAACTATAGAATTAAACATTGACGTTGAAACAAAGATAATAAAAACCGATTTATTAAAAAAACCGGTAACGCCAAGCAAAGAGGAGAAAAAAGATGAACATTGAAAAAGGGAAAATCAGCAGCCAGCAATTAATTTTCTTAATTGCCGGATTTGTTGAAGGATCAGCTTTATTGATAGATTTTACAGTAACAATAACTGAACACCAAACATGGATGGTTATATTAGCGGCACTGGCTATAACAGCCCCTGTTATTCTTTCCTACGTAGCGCTTGCAAAAAGGTTTCAAGGGATGAACTTAGTTCAAATTAATGATCTGGTATATGGACGTTTTCTGGGTAAAGTTGTTTCCATATATTATATTTTCTTTTTTTCAATGACTTTGTCTATTAATATTCGTGATGTAGGTGAGTTATATATAACTTTTTTAATGCAAGACACACCGTTTATTTTTTTTCTGATAGTTTTCACTGCAACCTGTGCATATGCTGTTATTAAAGGTATAGAAGTATTGGCAAGGGTAAGCCATTTGATTGTAGTTACCGGGATGTTTGTGATAATTAGTACCTTCATACTTTTGATTGACCAAATGGATTTCTCAAATTTTTTACCGTTTTTTGAGTTACCGTTAATAAAAATAATTCAGGGTATCCATATCGTGTCGAGCATTCCCTTTGGCGAAACGGTTGCTTTCCTGATGATTATGGGGTGTCTGAATAAGACTGAGCATGCAGTTAAAAACACTTTTTTTGGATTATTGATAGGCGCGGCAAGTCTTTTTATTGTGGCGGTCAGAAACACAGCGGTTTTAGGAGGAACACAAACTATATGGACTTCTACATCGTTTCAGTCAATCCGTCTTATTAATATTGGGACTGTGTTAACAAGAATGGATTTTCTGATAGGCATTGCGCAGACGATATTGATATTTTTTAAATGCAGCATTTTCTTTTATGTATTGGCTGCGGCTCTTTCACAATTATTTGGTTTAAAGTCATATTTACAGCTGGTTTTACCTTTAGCCGGCATCGAGGTCATTATTGCTGCTACTGTTTTCCAATCACCTGTAGATCATGCTATGATTACACAAAATGCGGGCATTATATATTGCACTCCTCTTATATTTGTAATCCCACCCTTATCGTTATTGATTGCAAAAATACGCGGTTTGCCTAAATCCGAAAGGGGTAAGGAGACATGATATTTCTTATATTGATTTATGCTTTCATCATTATATTCAACGTTCCGGGGCTTATAAAGAGAAAGGAATGGAGGGAACTAACAGCTTTTTCAATCCTATATGTTATTGCTTTTGCATTAGGTTTAATGTATGTTCTTGACATACCTGTCCCAAGTCCGATGAAGGGTTTGCAGCATCTTTTTGTCGATATATTAGGCATAGAATATCCGCAGTGATAGACATCCTGCACTCCAAAGGGAGTAGTCAGAAATTACTTCGTCTAAAACTCAATATTTCATGTTGTGCTTAAAACTATTTCCAAAAACAGTAACGCATAGAAATACTGCTAAAAATATTTTGGGAAATACTTCATAATTATTGAGTATAGTAGTATAATTGCAAAAATATACAATATATACAAGAATATAGGAGGTATCATATGGCCAAAAAAAGTATTAGTTTATTATTAGTACTAATCTTCATTGTATCATTACCCTTCTCTGCAACAGCTGCGGCTAAACCAAAAGATGCACAGTATGGAGACATTGCATACCAGCATGTCTATCATCTGGTTAACGAAATTGGAGCCAGAGCTGCCGGTTCACAAGGAGAAGAAGAAGCAGCGGACTATATCTATGAAACCTTTAAAAAAATGGGCTACGAAACAACAATTCAGAATTTTTCTTATGTTAGGGGGAGGGTGACCTATAATTCATCTAATGTAATAGCTGTTAAGCCTGGCAAAACCGACAGGCAGATTATAGTAGGAGGTCATTACGACTCTGTTGCGGCGGGCAAGGGTGCTGATGACAATGCTTCAGGTATAGGAGTTATTCTTGAAGTTGCAGAAATTCTAAAGGACGTAAACACTCCTTATACTATTAAATTTATTGCTTTTGGCGCAGAAGAAGCAGGTTTACAAGGTTCTAAAGTGTATGCATCAAAAATGTCAGAGGAAGAAATTAAAAATACAATTGTAATGGTTAATCTCGACAGTCTTGCGGTAGGAGACAAAATGTACGCATATGGTAATGAGGGAAAAAAAGGATGGTTTAGGGATAAGGCATTACAGATTGCCAAGAAACTTAAGCTTAACATGGAGACCAATCCGGGAATAAACCCAGAGTATCCTGCCGGCACTACAGGTGACTGGAGTGACCATAAATACTTTAAGGATTTAGGGATTTCTTATCTTTATTTCGAAGCAACAAACTGGGAGCTTGAACCTTACGACGGATATACTCAAACGGAACTGGATGGTGAAATCTGGCATACCCGTAAGGATACATTAGAATATATAGAATCAGCATATCCTGGTAGAATAAGAGAGCATTTAAATACTTTTGTTCAAGTGCTCGCGGAATTTCTTAAAACCTGTAGGAATAGTCCTATAGAGTAAAAAGCTACATAAGGTTAACATTATAATTAAGGAAGCCTTCAAGTTTATTAACATGGAGGCTTCCTTATTACTGTATAAATATACAGAAGGACAAAAGCATAATTTTATTCAGGAAAAAATAGAACCATTGCTTTAATATTGTGAAACAGACCATACTGTTGATATAGCTTTGAACTCATTATCTTTGATTGTATGGTTATTTTTTTTAAAAAGTGTTAATATGATTGTATTCATTAAAGCAAAGTTGATGTTTTTTAGATGAATCAGCTAAATAAAATCAAACAAATAGGGTAGGACATAGCGTGAAAAGTACTAGAAATTTATCAGGACTTTTATACATAGTTGCGGCTGCAACATTATTTGGGGTAATGCCTGTATTTGCAAAAATTGTATTACAAAACGGTACAAATTCATTATCTCTTGTTTTTATTCGTTACTTTCTTGCATTTATTTTAACTGCCATTATTATGCTTATATCTAAAATACCCTTTCGGGTAACAAAGAAACAATTAAAACATCTTATTATTTTCGGTACTTGCGGTGGAGGGCTGACTTCATTATTATTGACATCATCTTATGTGTACCTTCCAGTTGGTATTTCAACTATGTTCCACTTTTCTTACCCATTTTTCGTTGCTGTGATCATGATTTTTTTTAAAGAGAGATTTACACTTACTAAAGCTGTTGCAATTACATTTGCTATAGGCGGTATGGTACTGATGACAGATTTTGGCGGAACTATGAAACCAATTGGTATAATCCTTGCTATACTATCCGGCCTTTCACTTGCAGTGTACATTGTTGCGGCGAATAAAAGTTCTATCCAATCCCTGAATCCATTCACGGCCTTCTTTTATAGCAGCTTTTTATCATCAGTCCTGCTCGGTATTGCGGTTTTTTCAGGGAATAATCTTACTTTACCAAAAACAATGCTGGATTGGACTTATATTGGGATCATAGCTCTGTTTTGCACATCGTTATCCTATTCGCTATTAACAGCCGGTGCCCAGAGGGTTAATTCGACAATTGCTTCCATTGTCAATATGCTTGAACCACTTGTTTGTATTTTAGCTGGGGCTGTTTTCCTTAAGGAAATACCGTCATTAAAAACGATTATAGGATGCTTGCTTGTGTTTTCAGCAATTGTAATAACTGTGCTAAAAAAAGACAGGCATGCAAGCTGATTGCATTAAAGCTATTAACACCAATGAAAAGTGCGGGGATTACAAAACAATAAAAAAACCGTTGGAACCTCTTCCACCACGTTCTCTCCCGATATGACAATGAACCGGGGGATGCTCATTACAGTTCTCGGCAGAATGGCCGGAGCCGATGTGAGCACCTATACTGTAAGCAGCTTCAGCGATGTGGCAAAGGGGACATACTATCTCCCATATATTGAATGGGCATATAAGATGGGTATAGTCAAAGGCATTGGAGACGGTATGTTTGCTCCCGAAAGGGCGGTTACCCGTGAAGAATTAGCCATAATACTGCAAAACTATGCAAAGGCCACCGGCTACATCCTGCCTGTTACGTGCGTGGGAATTGATTTTACTGACAGCGCTGTTATTCCAAAAGTTTATAAGGAGGCTGTCAGGGCTGTACAGCAGGCTGGTATTATGGAAGGTGATTTAAACAATTGTTTCAATCCTAAGGCAAGCGTTACCCGCGCTGAGGTCGCAACCATGCTGCACCGTTACATCAAGCTGACCATAGATCCCGCAACAGCGTATGGCTGGGCAAAATATAATGACGGGCGTTGGCTCTATTATAAAGACGGTAAGCCCCTGACAGGCTGGCAGACCATAGACGGTATCCGGTATTTCTTCGGTGATGATGGTACACTTCAAACCGGTTGGGTACAAGATGGCGATAACTGGCGCTTTTATATTGGCAACAAAGCCACAGTGGGTTGGAGGGACATAAGCAGAAGGAAAGATACCAAACGATATTATTTTGATGAAAATGCCATGATGGTGTCAGGTGACTGGTTCATGATCAACGATAATTGGTATTACTTTTATGATAATGGTCAACTGGCCGTAAGTACCATCATAGATGGCTTTGAGGTAGACGAAAATGGTGTGAGGAAGACAAATTAAATATTAAAAAGAGGCCTGTAATACAAGACGGTTTGCATGACCAAGAATACCCCTTTTACCGGATATCCAGTAAAAGGGGTATGAATCATATTTTTAGTCAACTTATTTATTATCAGCATCATTGATTCTATTAAGCAATATTAGGAAGAATAAGATATAAGCTATTGTTATAATAATATGACCTAAACCTGCTATGCCAGAAATTGATGAATCTATCATAGTTGATATTTCAAGATTTAATACCTCTATACATCCACGTATAGCCATCATTATAACTGTTAGTAAAAGTCCGATATTGTAAGTTATAAAGAATTTATTGAAATTCTTATGCTTAGTTAATTCAAAGGATTTTTCCAGTAATAATACAATTAAAAAGAAAAATGCCCCTAAAACTAATACATGAGTATGTAAACCGCCTAAGACAGTATTTCCTGTAAAGCCATTCATTTTTGTAAATTCCCTATAGAAAGCTCCAAGAAACAACCCCAATATACTATAGAAAAAGCTTAATTTTGCAAATCTCTTCATTTTATAACCCTCCGTTCATTAAAATTCATTTTAGTTCCAACACTTTTTAAAAGTCCATAATAAACATACCACCATTTAGTACCATTAAAAATAAGACACAACAATAAGCATATTGAACATTACTGAAAATACTGGATCAAATCAGAAAATGAATACAATTCAAACGAAAATAAAAAAGAGATTGATATAAAATAGTTTGTTTATGTCCACTGTAAGAAAAAATGATCAAAAATTGATTCACATTCTTGACAGACTGCTGGGAAAACATTGATAATGTTATTATTCCGCTATAATGTTTATAGTAGCGAGTCTGACAAATTATATATTGATTCGATTGATGTTCTTGTAAAGAAAAAACATCTTAGCGGGCATCGAAAGACTGCAAAAAAAGGGGAAAAAATTGTGGGTACTGATTCTGACCTGGTCCTGAACATAGCTATTGGCGGTTGTAATTGTGAGAATGCCCCTGAGGAAATTTTGAACATGCAGATCAGCAGAGTTCTGCACGACACGATAGCATGTGCACAGAAGTTCAACAATCCGGATTACTGTTTTTCTGGTGCGGAAATAAAAGTAAATCTGTTCTCAAACCCGTTCATGGCAGATGATTTTTGGATCGACTTTGCCGTCAGGGAAGGCATGCCGCTTAATGTCATCATTCCTTATGAGGTGACGTCCGATGAATTTCAAAAACTGCTAAGCAAAGCAAGCTCGGTAACAAACATAAGTGCCGACAGCTACCGTTCAGCTGGGAGCGGATCGGTAATGGCTGACTGGATTGCGGACCAGGTGGATCTTTCGGTGTTTCTATGGAACGGCAGGGAGGAGTTTAACAGCCGTGAAATATGGACCCTGATCCAGTCGTGCAAGAGAAACAATATTCCTTCCATTTGGATTGATATCAATTCACCTGAGAATTTTTACTGGGTGTTGGATTCCTACTATGATGATTATACTAAGGAGAAGCTGGAAGAATATATAGCAAAATTATTCTCAAAAAGCAACAACGCTTTCGATCCTCCTCAGAATACAAAAATTCCGCTCTGGCGATTATGGGGCTGCTTTTATGACCGCTTTATGAATAAATACAAGGCACAAATTCAACCCGTTCCATATATCACTGATAAATTAATGGATAAAGACCCTATAACAGAGGCCACCGATAAGAACAGGGAGCTTAAACGTCAAAAGATTGCCGGCTGGTTCCATTACTTTGACAGCAATGCTGTTGCTTATTCACAGAAATACCGTATTTCTATATACTTAAGATCGATCATGCCTTTTATCGCGACCATGATTTTAGCAGTCGGTTTTTATGCGGAAGGTATACTGGGATTCGTGTATAAGATCCCTTACGACCATATCAATCCATGGTCTATTCTTGCGGGCATTGGATTCTTGGTCCATGCTCTGATCTATTATTACATGTACAAACTATCTGAAAATCAGGATGTACAAAGCTGGCATCTGCGATTTATCGATAACCGGTTTGTTGCGGAAGTTCTAAGACTGACAGTGCATTTTGCACCTTTCGGAATACCTGTTAATTACATATCTTCACTGAACCGGTTTGGAAACAAAATCTTAAATAAGCCTCATGTCTCCGGCGAGCTGCGCAGAATCATCAGAAGCACAGAGACTTCGAATGTGAAATTTGATCGATCTGCAGCCGACGATTTGCTGGATAACCTTACTCATATGATCGATGACCAGATAGCCTATAATGACCAGGTCCAAAAAAGGTATACTGCCATTGTAAACGGACTTAAAAGATTCACAACAGCTATATTTACACTTGGTTTTGCAATCGTTGTTTTACGCGGAGGTCTGCAATTTGTCCTGGTTTATGTAAAATCGGACATTACCCGGAATGGAATCAATTTGGTAAGCTTCATAAAATCATTCGCAAACATGCTCGCTATGATAATCCCGGCCTGGGCATCCTATTTCTCACTTAAACTTTCCTTAAGCAATTTCGAAGGGCTGGCAAATAACAGCCGGGCGATGATAGACGGATTAACACTGATGAAAAAGATGATAGAGGACGAAAAGAAAAAGACCGATACCAGCTTTGAAAGAATTTATGCTTTCTCCAAAGATCTTTCGAAACTCGTGCTTGGAGAAGCGGTTGAATGGTATTCGCTGCTGTCCTCTCAAAAGCTGACAAAAATCTAGACTTGGGTTAATTTTAAGAAGTGGGAGAATAGATATGGGAAGAAAATACGACGTATTTATTTCATACAGACGCCAGGGGGGCGAGCAGGCAGCAAGGATCATCTGCGACAGGCTAGCGGATGCAGGATATCATGTTTTTTATGATGTGGAAGCCCTGCGGTCAGGCGCATTCAATACAAAGCTATATTCTGTGATAGACGAGTGCCGTGATGTAATTGTCGTACTTTCCCAAAACAGCCTTGATCGGTGTACTGACGAGAATGACTGGGTAAGGCTTGAGATTGCACACGCTTTGAAAGCCGGAAAGAACGTGATCCCGGTGTTCCTGCGTGGCTTTGAATTCCCGGATACACTTCCTGAAAATATAGCGCAGCTGAGGTATCAGAACGGTCTGGAAGCTAATTCGGAATTCTTTGATGCATTTATTGAAAAACTTAAACTGTTCTTAAAGTCAAAGCCGACTCTATTCCAGCGAATCGGCCAGAATCTTGTTTTTAAACGCACCCTTCCATTCCTGCTGGCATTGATTATTGTGTCGGGAATCGGATCCGGAGCTTATGTTCTAATCAAAAGCAGGACCAAAACTTTTCCCAAAACACAGGAGCAAAAAAACATTGCCAATGAAGCCCTGCGCTATATCGTAAACAACCTCACGCTTACGAATGAGGCTTTCGGAGAGGTTTCCACCGCATATAAAGCTTGCGATAACTACCTTGTGGATATGAACCCTGTTCAATATGAAGAAGCGGTGGCAGCGATTAACAGGGCATATGGCACCATCGATCGGTTGGACTTCACACAGTTCGCCTTGTCGGCTAATTTATCTGATAAAATCGATAAAACTCCAATCAATAAGGCCGACCTTGTTTCGGTTAATGACTATAGCATTGCACTATGTGAATCACATAAGGACTATCTGCTTTTTATCAAGCAGGTCATCAACGAAGATTCGTTCCTGGATATTTCTACAAAGCGGAAAATCCTTAAGATCTATGCCGAAATGCTGGAATTGGACGCGCTGACGGTCACATATGGCGTTAACGATTTGCTTTTGCCTGTTGACAGTGGCTTTCTTGCCGAATTCAAACAGACATACTTGCCCATGTTCATTAATTTGCCTTTCGGATCCCAGGTGTGGCTGAACGATAAGGACGAATTGAAACGTATGGGGGATTCGGTGTATAATCAGCAGTTGCAGTTGTATAATGATCTGGCAACTATTGTAGGGAACGAAAACTATGCGTTTTTACAGCAGAAATCCGAACTGGAGCAATATGCACTTGAACAGGGGATGTCCCAGAGTGAGATCGATGCGTTCATGGCAAATATCGTCGATAAATCCGATTCAATAACGACGTTGAAGCAACAAATCAATGAGACCATGACAAAGCTTGAGGATATAAAAAATCAGGCGCGGGTCAAATTTGCATCGAAAGAAGAGGATGAACCTGGGTTACTGTGGGGAAAAATGCTGCGTTTTATGAGTATGTATTTATATGAAGAAGCCGAAAAATGCGCTCAGATGTATCAGCAGAAAGTACAAGACGACGATCCCAATGCAAAAGTATACGTTCCTGCGGTGATAAGGTTTATCAGACAGGTTTCGCTGACAGGTGTGAACTATGGAGTGCTTGTCTGCGGTTACGAGCCGGGAAAACCGAAGCATTCTGTTTATGAAATAGGGGATATCATTGTTGCAATAAATAATACGATGTGTCTCAACTTTAATAAATTTGCAGAATTGATGCCAAAGGATGAGGAGTACAAGGTAACGATTTTAAGACCGGATTCGGAAGGAAAACTGGAATTCCAGGATATAATCGTTCCAGCCGGACAGCCCAAAATACTGCTGATGGATATTACTGAAAGCGAGTAAGGTTTTAGAGGTGGAATATGCTGAACGATTCTTTTATACCGAAGCTGTTGCTGGATAACTTAGAAAAGCTGGCAAAGATGATTCATCATGAATATAATATTAAACAGCTTGAAACCCATCCGGAAAGGGAGATAGCCTATCCTACATGGGAGAGCCTTCCTGACGACTTGAAACATTCCAATTTAAGGCAGGCAAGAGAAATAGCGAATCAATTAAGACTGATCGAATGTGTAATAGTGCCTAAGGGAAGCAAATACAACCGAATAAGCAGCTTTACTGATGATGAGATTGAGTATCTGGCAAAAAGAGTGCATATGATCTGGGTCGAAGAGTACGTAAAAAGAGGTTGGAAGTATGGAGAAGAGAAAAATGTTGATGAAAAGCTAACTCCTTATTTGGTTCCTTACGAGCAGTTGGATGAGAAGATCAAGCAGCTTGACCGTGATGTAGTTAAAAACATAATACCTCTACTGGACTCTATTGGTCTTGCAGTTCACAGAATAGAAAACGAAAATGATATGATAATTTAGAATTACTGATACTGCTTTAACTCACGATTTAATTATATTTGTTTCTGGCAGATGGTCGTTTAGATTGTCTGCCAGTTTTATTTAAAATTCTAAAAACCCTGCCTAAAACGGTCGGTCCAAGAATTCTTTTTTTAAGATATTTCTATTTAAGGCGAACTACATTATATGCATGAATAGGAGCAAATCCAAATTTCAATTTTATTTGTTATTTCCTTGCTGATTTTAGCGAGGTATACACCATTCAACCAGAACACACGTGAAATTATCTTGGCAATCCAATATAGGGAATAATTGAGAAATAAAGAGTTTGATTATTGCCATGATAGAATAATTTTACATTAATATGCATTTTAACGCATCAGTTAAGCCCCAAACTGTACAAAACGCAAGCGAATACCCAAAATATTCTAACAAGGAGAGTGTGAATTATGGTAAATGCTAAAAAAGGCAAACTACTCAGCGCACTCTTAATTATGGCAAAATGAACTATATTAATTTTCGAAAATGATAAAAGCGCGGCAGAGGTAATTAAACAAGTGATACCGCGCTTTTTTCGATACCATCGGTGAAAATATTTTTATTTATTATAGTGTATGTGATACTGATTGGAAAAAGTATTCTTCAAATATACATGATGGTACGATCGGAAGCTTTGCAAATCTTTAGTCAATATTGGATTTGACATTCGACATAACAGAGATGAAAAAACAGATTTTATTAATGCAATATGGTTCGATTAGATGATATAATAAAAGAGAAAAATCGAAATTTCACAGTTGTATAAAGGTTTTCACCTATTGAAAGGGACAATATGATAAAAGCAACGAAGGGGTTTCTAGAAGAGGATACACTTCAAACCGACAGATTGATTTATAACTGCTTTATTATATTTGCATGTATTCTGTTTGCCGTAGCATTTTTATTCAATACCCCCGCCGAAATCTTTTACGGAAACATTACTATTTTAACTTCTTCAGCGAATCTGGTTACTGATTATTTTGAAATCGCCAATATTGGCGCGGCCTTGTCAAATGCTGCAATCATGGTTGTTCAGGCAACTGCCATTATTAAAAAGGGCAAGCAGCAAATCACTGGACTTATGATGGCATCAATTTTTACACTTGCGGGATTCTCGTTATTTGGCAAGAATCTGTATAACTCTACCCCAATAATCCTGGGTGTGTTCGCGTATGCAAAATTCAGCAAAACACCTTTCAGTAAACTTATGCCTGTTGCTTTATTTGGCACAGCTTTAGGCCCTCTGGTAAGCGAAGTAACCTTTAATCTCTACTTGCCGGTTTTCCATGGAGTGATTTTAGGAATACTGGTAGGTTTTCTCGCAGGCTTTTTTATTCCTGTTCTGGCGCAACATTTTATGAATTTCCATAAAGGGTTCAGCCTTTATAATATAGGGTTTACCACGGGAATAGTAGCTACCATGTGTACGGCAATATTAAGAGGCTTTGGATATAATGTTGAGACGGTATATTTAGTTTCAAGAGGAAACAATAAGCCGTTATCCCTGTTTCTTTTCATTTTATTCGGAATGATGCTTGTTTTCGGGCTTGCAGCCAACCAGTGGTCTTTAAAGGGATATGGCGCACTTATGAAAGAGTCCGGACACGGAAATAACGATTATATCAAGAATTATGGTCAGGGTCTTGTGTTTATTAATATGGCGTTGTTAGGTATTGTCTTCACCATATATGTACTGATAGTTGGAGGAGAATTAAATGGGCCGACAATAGGCGGTATCTTTACAGTAGTGGGGTTTGGTGCCTCAGGGAAGCATCTTAAAAATGTATTGCCAATTATGTTGGGAGTTTTTTTGATCAGCTATTTCAGCGTGCATGATGTTAACTCTACAGCAGCTATTCTGGCGGCATTATTTGGTACCACACTTGCACCCATAAGCGGATACTATGGAACTTTGGCAGGCATCATTGCCGGAGGGCTTCATATGGTCTTTGCTGCCAATCTGTCATTTTTGAACGCGGGAATGAACCTCTATAACAATGGGTTTTCAGGTGGATTTATAGCTGCCATTGTTTTACCTATCCTTGAAGGAATATATAAATTAAAACAAGATAAACACTGTTCAGATATTTAGTAAGGCGAAAATAACAAACAGGGAGAGGCAAGAATGGCGAGAAAATTTGATTAAGAACAAGGGGGAAATTATAAATGATCAAATTTTGATATAAAAATGGTAGTTCTTAATAGCGGAGTTTGGGTGCAATTTGATTTTGCAAACAATAAGCTATTCATTCTATAAGAACGCAAAAAATGACAGATTTTTCTTGTATTCCGCAATTCATTAAGTTTAATGGTACATTAACCGGTTATGGCAATAACCTTGATTCGAAAAATAGCAATAAGGTTATTTTGTTTTTCGGCAGTTCTTATTATATAGCACAATTCTGTTGGGAAATATTCTTCTAAATTCGATTACATTGGTTCTACAAGTGATAAAGTTTTAAGTTCTTCTTTACAAGGAAAACTTTCATACAGTTTCAAAAATCCTAAAATAAAAATATTCGATGATATTGTTCACGAAGATTATTTTTACTCGGATAATGTAATTAGTTTTATAAACCGGGCAATAAAATAACATACATCAATCACATCCATTCAATCCACGGTGAGTGTAAATCACCCTTCAATCGGGAAACAAAGAGCATTCTCTTGATAAACCATCACAAGAAATATTTGGGAAATATTCAGTTTTTTGTACACTATGTTAAAATAATTGTAAAATATTATTATATTTTATCAGCGGTGGTAGTATAACCACAGAAAGGAGAATCATATGAAAAAGAAAAAGTTTCTATGTATTCTTTTATCGCTGCTCATTGCGATCGCGAACTTTAGTTTTATGAGCAGCGAGGTCCTGGCCCAGGCAGGTGAGATCAGCGGCAACAAAGTCATCGTAGACGAGGAGCTTTTCCCTGTAGGACCATCGGGTAAGTCGTTCATGCACAACCCGACAACTTACTGTAATCCCATTTCGCTTACTCAGGGTTCGGGCAGAATACTGAGAGGCGGCGAGCCTGTTATCACAATGTTTGAAGATGACTACTATCTATTTGTAAGTATGCAACGTGGGTATTGGTGGTCACATGACTTCAAAAACTGGACGTATGTCGATTCGCCGAGTTTAGTGTCCGGGATAATAGGCGTTGTGAACATTGACGGCAAACTGTATTGCTACGCCGGAAATTCAAATACCCAAGTAAGAGCGACTGACGATCCGAAATCGGGTGTATGGTATGATGTCGGTACATTCTCCAGCAACAATTATGGCGATGCCAGCATGCTTTACGATGAAGAAACAGGCCGGCTGTTTATGTACTACGGATGGTCGCAACTTTTGGGGATTCGCGTCGTTGAATTAGATAAAACAACCTTCAAGGAAATAGGTGAACCCGTTGTCGCCATTTGGGGCGATCCCCATAACCATGGCTGGGAAACCAGATATAAAGAAGACATTATCTTCCCATATTTCGACCACAGAGAATACCGTCCCGAAGAATATGGATGGACTGAAGGTGGCCATCCGCTCAAGTACAATGGCAAATACTATCTGCTGTATGCATCTATCGGCCTCGAATTTTACTCTTATTCGCATGGCGTATACGTAGCGGACGATCCGATGGGTCCATATGTATATAGTGAACATAACCCGCTTACTATGAAGACAACAGGCGTAGCGCCGGGCGCCGGCCACGGAAGTATATTCGTAGACAGGGATAATAATGTTTGGACCGTCTGTATGACGGGTTACACCCTAAATGGCGGAAATGGTAACACGCTTATACAACTCTTCCCGACAGATGTAGACGAAGATGGCGTTATGCACGGAAATACCGCATATGGCGATTATCCGCAATACATACCCGGCATAAAGGATGATCCGATCAATGATAATTATACTGGATGGGTGCTTTTATCCTTAGACAAACGGGTCGAAACATCTTCAACGGTTGAGAATTACTGGCCGGCATTTGCAGTGGATGAGGATCCGAAGTCATACTGGAGCGCTCAAACCGGCGATCCGGGCGAATACATAACCGTCGACCTTGGCGAAGTATGTGATATTCGCGGTATTCAGATACTGTGGGACAGAGTTGGTACCAGCGGATATGGATGGCAACCACTCGACCGTTATCAATCATATACTGTCGAAGTATCCAATGATAACCAAAACTGGACTATGATTATTGATAAGAGCAATAATCCTCAGGACTTACGGACTGATTACGTTGAACTCCCCACCAGCGTATATGCACGGTATGTGAAGTTGACAAATGTGTTTACGCCAGATGAGGGAAGGTTTGCTGTAAAAGCATTGCGAGTTTTCGGTAATCCGGAAAAGGCAAAATTCACAAAGGTTAATAATGTAATGGCTGTTCGCAACCAGTTAGACCGCCGCAGAGCTCATTTGTTGTGGGAACAGGTACCTGGAGCTGAAGGATATGTAGTTCGCTACGGTATTGAACCCGACAAATTGTATAACAGCTTTATGGTTTATTGGGACAATTTCTTAGAAATTCGCAGCCTGAATGTCGATCCGGAATATTATTTCGAAGTAGAGGCTTTCTCCAGCGGTACACCTCGTTACGTGGAGAACACGTTTGAAACACGAGGCAGAGGCGCTGAACTCGATTTTGTAAGGCAACCAACAGGTGGCAGCAGAACTACGGACAGAGTAATGACATATGAAACTTACGGTAGAGACGAGGTCTATGTATTTAACGATATCGTGCCTGGTACTTACACATTGAATCATACTTTCGGTATGAATATCTGGGGTCCGGTGCAACTAACTGAAGAACAACTGATAGGGACAAGCACAGAGCCTACATACACTGCACTCAACCTGATGGAGTTTGGCATAGGTTCAACTAGATGGGGTACCATCGAAGTAAGGGTATATCCGGGTGAGACAAGCGGAAGACTAGAGGTTGTCTTCAAATACGATAAGGATGTGCCGCCTGAAGTTAAGCCTGAAGTTATTTTAAGTGGAAGCGACAGTGTACAGCCCGGATCGGAATTTACGGTAGGAGTAAGTCTGAATACTGCGGAACAAAACATATATGCTGAGGATATAACCTTAAGATATGACCCTGATGTTTTCGAGTATGTTGCTACAACGGGTGCTACTGAAGATATAAATATCCTCAGAAATGAACCTTCCGATACAGGTACGTTAAGAATACTTGCCGCTAATATAGGTGGAGTGAATGGAAGCAATTCCCCTATACTGAATGTCAGCTTTAAGGTGAAGAGCGGTATTGACAATACTACCGGGATTATTGCAGTGACTCAGGCGAAACTTGGTGTTGCTCCAACAGGAGCAGTACTTGATGCAGCACTTGCCACAAAGAGCATTTCAATAGGCGGGGGTACACCGTCTGTTGACAAGACAGCTTTGATTTCAGCTATCAATAATGCTCAAAGCCTGTATGATGCTGCGGTTGTAGGCACACAACCCGGGCAATATCCTCAGGAGGCCAAGGATGCTCTGCTTGAGGCAATCAATGCCGCAAAAGCTGTAAGAGATGATCCCAGCGCGACACAATCAAAGGTAGACAATGCAGTAACCGAGCTGAATACGGCTGTTGAAGCCTTTAAGGCAGCTGTGAATAAGTCTCCGGATATTAATGATGATGGTAAAATAGATGTAGGCGACCTTGCAATAGTAGCTTACTATTACGGTAAGGACTCCACATCGGAAGACTGGGCAACAGCAAAGATTGCAGATGTGAACGGTGATAATAAGATAGACATTTTGGATCTTGCGTATGTTGCAACAAATATAGAGAATTAGTATTATCTTTATTGACCTTAATTAATTATCACAATTATTAAATAGAATCTAAACTTCCTTTATGCCCTATCCCGAGGAATGTAAATCTATGCTCGGGATAGGGCATAAGTCATTGTCAAAATAGTTTTGTATTATGGATGAAGACTCGATATAAAGCAGCAAAATGAGTATATATAAAACATATCGAGGGAGTATTTTAGAACTCTATACTCGTTGAAATATATCCGAATAGCTGCAATACATGGGGTATTCGGTTACGAGACAAAGCCTTCTTTCCAAAAGCATTTCTTTTATTAATTTTAATTTTGTTGCGATGATGTAATAATCCAACCTCGACCAGTAAGCAGGGGATATTGTACTGCTGATCCATTCTAAAAAATAATTGGGAAATATCAAGTTCGATTATACGCCATGATAAAATATTTTTGCGTATATATTTGCTTTTTTTACTTTTTTACTTGCTATGAAACATTAATCGGTGCGAATGTGACTTTGTGCAGCCGTTTATAGTCTGGTATGCATTCATGAATAACGGGAATGTTGTCATAATATCATTTTGCATCAAATTAGACAAAGGGGATCATTGTTAATAATACTATATCTGTTCTGAATGAAATAAGGCAATGCATTAAAAATACTTGAGGTACTCAGTTACTATAGTGCGCAGAGTCATCAGCTTGTAGGATATTGAAACCCAGCCCGTCAACAAAAATGTCTTCTACGAACTTAAGGAGCATGCAGTTCTAAGCTGCATTAAAGCAGGACAGCCATAGATTTCAAACAGAGTATTCGCATGCATCCAAAATATGCTATGACGAACGTAAAGAGTCATTGTATCAGCTAGTGATGTACCCACAAACACTAAAATAACAAAAAAGGGGATCAAAGTTATGAAGAAAAAAGCCAGGAATCTATTTACGTATTTTTTAGCGCTGATTATCACCCTGGGTACTTTTGCCGCTACCACAATGCCGATTACTGTTTCGGCGCTGGGTATTCCACCGGCGACTGATGATTCGGACGTGCCTGGTTTAGCCGGTATTGCAGCAACAGGCAAAGATATGACCGCAACTGGGATCTTGCCGTTGAAAGATGTATTTGCGGACTACTTCCTGATCGGCACTACTATGGGTACCGACGCTCATAGGCTATATCACTACAACGCGATGACACCCGAAAACAATACGAAGCCACAGTCCATATGGCCAAATCCGTCGGGTAATCCGTCCACTAGCTATCGAAGTACTGTAACCAGTGCCAACAATAACGGTATTTATACGATCGGGCACGCATTGGTGTGGCATAATCAGTCCAACAGATGGCCTGACAGATCGGCGGACAGACCGACATGGAACGAATCGACAGGTGTATTCACCCCACTTTCATTTTACTGGAGCTATAACAACCCAGACCCCAGCCTAAGTGCAAATGCCCAATTAGAAAGGTATATCAGTACAATGGCCACTGTCTTTGCTACCGGACAAACTTATGCTTTCGATGCCTGGGACGTTGCCAACGAAATAATGAGAGACAACCCGGAACATCCTGAAGACTGGCGAAACGCGCTTCGCCAAGGCTTTTTGCCCATGATGAGACCTAGCAGCTGGTATGCTTCTTATGCTCAAGGCGGGAACGGTTATGATTATGTCTATGACGCTTTCAAGTGGGCACGCAAGTATTTCCCGAACGCGACATTAAATCTCAATGACTTTAACGACGAAGAACTTCCCAACAAAGCCATCGCGATTGCAGAGATGGTCAAGGAATTGAATGCAAGATACACGAAAGAACATCCTGAAGATCCCAGGAAGCTGATAGAGATACTCGGGATACAAGGCCATTACAACACCAGGATGGATTTGAACAATTTAGAAGAAAATTTACTGACATATATTGAAACCGGGTGTATGATCGAGATAACCGAAATCGACGTAGCCATTCCAAAGCCGAGCGGAGCGACCCCTACGATGGCCCAATTGCAGGAACAGGCGAGATTCTACGCCAGGCTGTTCAGGCTGCTTAAGAAGTACTCCGACTATATATACCGCGTTTCATGGTGGGGCACTGCAGATAACGCAAGCTGGCGCAGCGGATACCACCCGATGATATTCTCGACTACCTCGGGGAATACCGTTAACGGTGTTAACAGGGGTACTCCGAAAGAGGCATACTGGGCCACAATATACCCGGAACTTTATCTCGGGATCCCGGTTGAACCACCTAAGCTCAAGTCGTTTAATTTCCTGGGAGAAAATTTCGAAGTAGGGGTAATACCCAAATATGATGTTAACGTACCGAGAGAGATATCGAAGATTGAATTCGGTGCCGATAATCTCGTGTTCGACGAGGGCGTCGATGTTGACAATATTGACATAAGCGTTATCCTGTCAAACAGCGGCGCGGTAAGCCCGGGAAATCCTTGCGAGGCAACGGTGAAACTGCGCTGGAAAGACTCTCCGAATAACGACGATAACACGACGACGTATAAAATTTGCTTCGGGCATATGAGTGCCGAATGGATAAAGGACTGGAACTACCCGGATACCGGATACCGCTCGGCTGTCAAAGTTCGCTTCAGTGATGGCAAAACCAATTTGATCCTGCGACAGGAATTCACTTCCCTTGACAACAGCGAAGTGGTGCTTGTGAACAGCGAGGAATTCGAACCATTGCCGAAACATGGGAAAGGCACGTTAGCTGTCGCTACTGAAAATAAATTGAGCGATGAGTTTTTAAGTACAGTGCAGTTGAAGAAATCCGTGCTCGATGCAGAGACCGGGCTCCCGTTTATCAAGGCAGAGGTCGGGCACCTGGGTACTCCGAAATATGTTTGGAAATTGACAAAAGGGCCCCTCGAACCCGGTAAAACTTATATCATTGTTTCCTCCAACTCAGGTTTGGCTCTGACCCATGAAGGCAGGTCATCTGTCCAGGCGGCTGACGGGACCACTTCTACCGCACGGGGTTATTTTGGCACTGAGGTAGTTACAGAAAACGACATTATCACGAAGACATTCGTAGGGAGCAACAAGATAGAATCACCGATCCAGGATAACATAAGGTTTTGGTTAAAACCGCTGAAACACCCCAATCCGGGAAAATACACAGAGAAGAACGGATACATCGGGTTCGGCCTCCAAAGCCTGGTTCATGGCACTCTTATTGAGCCGTTTATTATATATCGGGATTCTACCACGACCTATCCCAATACTTTAAATTTGATCTCAAACAATCTTATAACCAATGAAGATTTAGATCGGGCAGTGTGGTTCCACACACCAATAGATCCCGTTACCGGTGAAACGACTCTATTCCTCTATACGCCTGGCGAAACCGAGTATTACTATGGCCTGGCGGGGAACAGGAACGGCTTTGTCGCCGAAAGGATCATGGATATTAATAACCCCGGAGACGTATTCAAAGTCAAGATCTACGAGTATGTTGCCATTAATGATGTTGAAGAAGATTCAGCAGCAGCAGTAATTACTTGTCCGTCTTCAGTACAGCCTGCAGCTACCTTTGAAGCAGGAGTGGGACTGGCCAACCTGGACCAGGAGATTTATGCTGAAGACATTACACTGACTTATGATGCTGATGTATTTGAATATGTGAGTGCAGCCGGCATAAACGATAATATTAAGATACTTATAGAAGATACGTCCACTACGGGTAAAGTGAGGTTAATTGCCGTTAATATCGGAGGATTGTCCGGAACCGATAATAACCTCTTCAATATGATCTTTAAGGTTAAGGCCGGCGTGGAGAACGTTACAGGCAATATTGCAATAACCGTTGCAAAACTTGGTTCTGCGCCGGAAGGAACAGTGATTGAGGCGGCTGCCGACAGTAAGGATATAGTAGTTCCCAAATCTGGATCCGTTGTTGACAAGACAGCTTTGACAGCGGCAATCAATAATGCCCAGAATCTGTATGATGCCGCAGTAGTTGGCACAGAGCCCGGCCAGTATCCTCAGGAAGCCAAAGATGCATTATTTGCGGCAATCAATGCAGCCAAAGCTGTAAGAGATAATCCAGGTGCAACACAATCCCAGGTAGACAGCGCTGTTATAGCCCTGAACGATGCAGTAGACATTTTCAAAGCAGCAGTAATAAAATCAGCAGACCTCAATAGTAACGGAATAATCGATGTGGGTGACCTTGCGATTGTGGCATATCATTATGGCAAAGACTCCGAGAGCACCGATTGGGACGAAGTAAAGATTGCGGATATGAATAATGATAATTTGATAGATATTGCAGATCTTGCTTATATCGCATTAAGGATACAGGATTAAGTATTTACATTATAATTATTACAATGATTATATAGAATCTTGATTTCTTTTATGCCCTATCCTGGGAAATATTAATCTATACTCGGGATAGGGTATAAGTCATTTTCAATCCCCTATTGCATTATCCATCCCCTGAACAACTTTTATATAGTTTATCAGGGAACAGAGAATATCATCTTGCTGATCCAATACAAGAAATATCTGGGAAATATCCAGTTTGTTTATACACAATGATAAAATATTTTTACGTATAAATTGAACTCAGTGTTGCTCTTGAATACAGACTCTCTTGGGCAATAACAGAGTCATCTGCCTGGAGGATATTGACCCCCAGACCGTCAACAACATTGCCTTCGACGAACTTAAGATCCATGCAATTCTTAGCTGCATTAAGAAGGAACAAAACCAAAATTATCAAATTAATTTTCTGTTTTTATGCCCTACCCCTAGAAAAACAAGTTTACATATAGGGTAGAACGTAAGGCATTCTCAGAATAATCAAAAATCTTTAATACCAAAGGAACTGTTGCAAGGGCTCAAACTGCTGTTGTTCTGTACAAAGTATTATATCCCGATTGAAGGTACTGAAACATACGCTCGCATAAGGCTATATACCTTAATTACAAAAAATGGATATGTTTAACATAATATAACTCAATTATGAACATAAGTAATTGAGAATTATCTAATAATATTATGCTGATTTAGGAGGCTGAAAAGATGCTGAAGGGTATATCTTTCAGGAAGGTTTGTATGTACATATTAACATGCTCAACTCTTATTATGCTGGTTATGGTTGGCTGTGACAATTCCGCCGGCTCACTCGACTCACTGGAATCCACCAGCTCACTCAGTTCACTGGAATTAAAGTCTGGTTATCATGATGCCGAATATGAGGGGATGACCGATAAAGGTGCCGCATTCCTTGTTTGCGGGACAGACGGCCGACTGGACCGGATTTTTGAGGACGGCACGGTAGAAAACATACCACTTCCGGTTGGGAACAAGGCTCTGACCAAAGTGCTCATAACCGATGATTTGACGCTTGTCGGAGGGGAATCGGGGGCTCTTGTCTACAGTCGTGACGGTAAGGAATTCAAACCCTCAAAAGGCGTGGGTGAGGAACATATTTTGGGGTTGGCCCAATTCAAAGGTAAATACTACGCCTGCACATACAGCGGTAAAATCCTCTCATCGTCCGATGGATTGTCCTGGGGAGTCGACAAAAAGCTGTCGGACAAACCGCTCATTGCGATTGCGGCAAACAGTTCTTATCTAATGGCGATAACCGAAGATACGGATATTTTTAAAAGCGAAGACGGCGCAGATTGGGATATGCAAAACTACAATACAGTTTATAAGGACCTCGCGGAACTACAGTCGTTCCGGAATATAGTAAACCTTGGGGAGAACATGTACGTTCTTGGTAGCTCATATGAAAACCCCAGCGATCCGTCTGTCATGTTTTCATCAGACGGCGGAGAAATTTGGATTTATGTCGATTCCATGAGAATTAACAACCGTCCGCCGGAAGAGTTTTACCCGCTGAATATCTATTCGGTTCGTTTTTTAGGGAACGAATTACTGGCGGCGTGCGACAGGGGAAGGCTTCTGACCTTTACGGACTGCCCCTCATGCAATACGATCGCAGACATCAGTAACAGAGACCTGCGCTGCATTGCGGTTAGTGACAACTTCGTACTGGCCGCAGGCGATGATTTCGAGTTTTCTGTGCTCTCGGCAGCGAAGTTACGGGTGCTTAACGCTTTGGCCAGCGAGCGGGCTATTGCGAACTGATGACTATTAAAAAGGTATAACAACTCGGCAGAATACGCATTCGTTGTGCCAAAATTCAGTTTCTGGTGATACTCAGATTATCCGACATCCACAGTATTTTCTGATTTAAACAGCGACGGTCAGCTGCGATAGCCAGTCATAACTTTCTTTACAGTAATCCTGTTAAAGATTGGAGGTGATGGGACAAGCAATTCCTTTGGTGCCCACTGCCTGGGTGCGCGTATCAGGTCGAAACAGTGCCCGGCCTGATTATATGGGCAAAGCTTTGCCCATACGATTTTCATAATATAACTTCAGAAGGAGGCTTTACTATGTTTAAAAAACATGTTTTACCAGTGTTCCTGGCGCTGGTCATGACAATCGGCATGCTGCCGGTCAGTAATGCGATTCCGTATGATGCCGTGTTGGAAGCGCAGGAAGATGAGGCAGAAACACCGGTAGAAACACTGGCAGAAACACTGGAAGAAACACCGATCTTTGAAGACTCCAGTGGCGCATACAGCTTCGCTGAAAGGGCAGCCGACCTCTTGGCCAGGCTATCCCTGGCTTCAGAAAAGCGTCCTGATGTTGGCCGACGCCAGTTCGGCCATTAGTGCAGACCAAATTAACAACGCTGTTAACAATTCCGGGCTGGATAAGAGCAAAGTCCCGAAGGCTACAAAGGGACTCGCCAGTTGGAGATTCTGGAATGAGGCTTCTCACGGCTTTAGTGGGACCTTCAGCTATCCGACCGCTGTTGCAGTAGGTGCCACATGGGACAAAGAAGCCTTTCGAACGACCACCAGCCATATGGGCGAAATTGTGCGGGAAGCCGCCATCCGTCGTGGCAATCCCTCGGTCAGCATAGCCTATTTCTCGCCCACCATCAACTTGGGCCGCGACCCTCGCTGGGGACGTAATGACGAGATCTACAGCGAAGACCCGTACCAGACAGCCGTAATGGCCAACTTCTTCACTTCGGCCTTAGAGGGTGTGGATCCCGATACCGGTAAGGTTCTTGATCCTGCTGGTTACAAGAACGGTCTCACTACTCTCAAACACTATACAGCAAACAACCACGAATGTTTGGGCAATTCTCCTATGCACCTTCCGCCATCTCGTATACACGACGGAGCGAATACCAGCCTGAAGGCCCTGCGGGACTATTTCACCAAACCTTATGCAACCATTATAAAGAAGGGAACCGTCAGTGCCGTCATGACCGCATACAGCCATGTACGAATCGGCCCTATCGGTACCCGATATGATGCCTACAACGATAATGACTACATAGACGGCACAGCCGAATCCTCGTCGGCCAGCAGTTACCTGATGTCTAACCTTCTCCGCCAGACATTCGGCCTCAAGGGGCATATAGTCAGTGACTGCGACTCATACAAATCGGCCGGCTATCTGCTTTACACAGGTACTTCCCCCGAACGTACAGGCGGCGTGCTCAGAGCTCCTACAGCGGGCGAGTCCTTTGCCTGGAGCTTGATGTACGGCGGATATCTTGAGTGTACAGGCGGTGTCGGTGGCGGGTTCTACCCCCACAGATACGACAGAGTGGAAACTCAAGCTGCGATGATGGGCGTCCAAACAGACAAGGGAACCTTGACCGAACACGCTTTCGATATAGCTGCCCACACCATATTGACCGAACGTATTACACTGGGCGAGCTTGATACCATCAGAATTGACAATACCGCTGCCACCGGATTCAAAATTCTCGACGACGCAACCGCGTGCATTGCCGCACAGAACGCTGCTGCCGGCGGTGGCAACAGTAACAACAACGGCGCTACCCCAGAGCGCATAGAGGCGCTGCGTAACCTGCAGAAAGCCGCAGTGGTCCTGCTTAGAAATGAGGAAGGCGTCGCTAGAGAAGGTAAATATGACTTCTCTGGAAGAAAAATTCTCCCTCTGAGAGGCCTCACCGGAAATCTGAAAATCGCGATTGTGGGCACTGCTCAGACCGATACCTATGGCGGCGGCTATAACATGGGAGGCAGCCTTGGTCTACCGTTCATATCCCACCAACAAAATATCAGGGAATCCATCACCGCTGCCAACCCTGATGCGGAGATCGAATGGAGCTATGTTTTGTCCAGCGGCAGCAACAACACGCCCAGCGAGAATGATTTAAACACCATCCGAGATGCCGATCTGGTCATTGTCATGGTGAACACAAACGGAGACAGCGCTGAGGACAGAGACCGCCAGTCTATCGCACTTAGAAACGGCAAGGAAAAATTAGTCGAACGCTGTGCAGCCGTGAACGAAAACCTCATATTACTTATAGAGGCCTGCGGCCCTGTTGAAGTCGACAAGTTTATAGAGAAAACCAAGGCCGTCATGTGGTGCGGCCCCTTGGGCAGCACGATGAAGGTTGCCTTCGGCCCCAACCTGACAGGCGAATACAATCCGTCGGGTAGAACCAATCAAATCTGGTACAGGTACATTTGCAATGCCGACAACTATGGTCATGCCAATGACAGCCATTGGCCCACAGTGTACGATCCCGTTGCCATTGAGAAGACCCAGCAGCCCAGGATCGACCACTACAACCTGTACCCCATGGACAATACTCTCGAAGGCAGTACAGGTACCAATTCCGGGCGTACTTACATGTACAACCCCAACAACTACCTGGATCCTTCTGACGAGAACGCCCCGTCCTTCCCATTCGGTTATGGATTGAGCTACACCACTTTCGAATACGACAATCTGACCATTACCTCCAGCAACGGTGATAGAATCACTCCCGACGACACCATCACGGTAAGCTTTGACATTACCAACACTGGTGACTACGACGGCCACGAAGTCAGCCAGCTCTATGTGTCCCATCCTGGTGCCAGCCCTGACAGATATAACCCCAACACCAAAAATGGTCTTCCCATACAGGTTCTTAAAGGTTTTGAGAAGACCTTTGTAGAAAAAGGCAAAACCGTGAGAGTCACCATGAAACTGAAAATTGCCGACCTTGCCCTCTTCAATGAAACCACCAAAAAGTTAGAGGTCCCCGAAGGTCAGTATACCCTTAAAATTGGCTCCACAAGTACAGATATCAAACTCAGCCAGACCTTCGACGTCAATGGTTCCTGGACACCCGTGCCTGAAACCGTCACCCTCAAGATTCATCAGGAAGGTGATATGGACGCACCCAGCATGAATGACGGTACCATCATCGAGGAGCGCCTCTTCTTCCAGGGTGGTCGCGAAATCATCCCGAAGGTATGCGTTTCCCTAAATAACGAAGAGCTTGTGGGCTACATAACCTATGAGAGCTTGAGCTGGATCGACAGATTGCCCCAGAGCAGACCATATCCTGAAGGTATGACGGTCGTCCTTTCCTCCAACAGACCTGAAGTTGCCGAGGTTGTGGATACTCCCGAAGGTCAGAAAATTTACGCTAAAGGCATAGGACCCGCCACCATCACCGCTACAGTTACCTATAACGGCGTAACAGTCACCGGCGAACAGGTAGTCTATGTGGTCAGCGAACCCAGCGTAGATCTTCAACTGCACGATCTAAAGATCGACGGCGTTACCATTCCCGGCTTCTCACGCACCAGGAACATCTATTCCTATGCGTTGGACGAAAGCGCGGATATCGATGATTTACCGGAAGTGGAAGCCTATGGCAACACCCTCGAAGGCATGGAACCCAAAATCACTGTTACCCCGCCGTCAGCTTTGCCAGGCACATACATCATCAGATTGGAAGACCCGGATGATCCGTCGGTTTACCGAAATGTTTACCTTGGCGTAGGGTGGAACTTACTGTCCTCTGATAGCACCGACTTTAAGACAGGCGCAGCTTCCGTTGCCGGAAAGAAGTGGGTTAAGGAGAACATCAACTCCAATGCCTCATGGGTAGACGGAGGTCTCAGGATTATAACTGAATCGGCCGTTTCAGGTCCCCAGAACCTCTATATGCTGTCAGGTCTCGGAGATTGGGGAGTGACAACCAGTACTTTGCTTTCCGGAACCCTTACAGCGGACGGACAGCAATACGGTTTGGCTGTCATTCAGGACAAGGACAATTATATCCGGTTTACAGCCGAGCGCAATACAACCAACGCAATCCGGGTGGTACAAGCCGTAAACGGCTTCGAGACCGTGATAGCTTCTATGAACATAGACTCTCTTATTCCCGGCTTGACGAATCCCGATCCAGCCGAACTCCATTTCAGGATCGACAGTGAGGGAGGAGACTACACATTTAGTGTGTCGGGTAACGGAACCGGGTGGACAGTAGTATACACTATGACGAAACCAAACTACGCCTGTCCAAAGATAGCACCCTGGGCCAATAACGGCGGCAATGCTGATGCCCCTGGTCTGGCGGTCACCTTCTCCAATATAATTGTGAGCGATGTAAAAGTTACCAATCCCAAACTGTCCGGTATCACCATAAACGGTGTCCCGTTAGATGGATTTAATTCTGTCGAGCGTAACTATAATATCTTTTTAGATTTTACCGGATCCAACGCGAGGTATTCGATTACAAACGGTGTCGTGCCCACCATCGTTGCCACCCCGGAAATTGAGAGTACTGAAGTAAAAGTCACCTCGCCTGCCTCCTTGCCGGGCAACGTCACCATTACCTTAACATCTCCTTTGGCGGCCAGAATATATAGCCTCCGGTTTGTTTACTATCCCGAATCGGATCACATGGTCGGAGGCGCTATGGACCGTTACTGGGATATTTTGAACCAGGACAACACCACCCTGGAGTTGGTCAAAGGCCGCGGAATTAAATTGATGTCCCAGCCCTTCTCCCTGCATGATGCCGGGATGAAAAACATCCTGGTCCGCCCGGGTGCGGCATTCTCATACGTAGCCGCTGCCAAAGTATATCTGCCGATGGCGCCTGACGAAGAAGCACAACAGATTGCTTTCGGAGTCTATGAGAATGCAAATAATTATCTCAAGCTGAGCATCGAATACAAAAACGGCGCGCGCAGGGTTCGGTTTGCCAAGTACGAAAACGGCGTTGCCATACAAGAGCACTGGACCAATCTGGACGATGCCGCTATCCCGCAAATCTACGAACCAAACAGAGACAAAAACATTACGGCTTGGTTACGTTTTGAAAAGACCAGCGACATGTACAAGGCTGCTGTCAGTTTCGGCGGAGACATCCTGGACGAAGTCAACGGTTGGGTGACGGTAGGCAGCTGCACCGTACCGACCGGCGGCAGCGGTAGTGACGGCGTCATTATCGCCGATTACCAAAACCCGCAGATCTTTGTGGCGGCTCTCAATGAATCGAACGCGGCATCTATAGAAGCATACGTGGAATCCGTCATGCTGAACAAGATTGAAGGTTTGACGGAGGATTATGACAACCTGGAAGACGGATTCAATGCCGTCCTGGCCTATGCTGTTCCTGATGCGGCGGACGTGGTAGCGGAACTCCCCGCAGCTGCATCCTTCCGTCAGAAATCCGAAGTTTACGAAGGATTGAAAATTTCCAATTTCGCGTCCGACCTGCCCAATGTTCCATACGGCTATGAGTGGATGGTCAAAGGTGAGCCGGCAGGAATGTTCGACATTGCCCCTGACGGGACAGTAATTGCAAAAACCAGCGGCATCGGAACCCTCTTACTGATACTTAAGGCTGCCGACTTCATGGGTGGGCATGAAAAAGTTTTCCATACTGTTGACGTTACTGTACTGCCTGTTAACACCTACTGGAAACAGGTCACCAACTTCAACGAAATCCAGGACGGAGCCAGAATCATTATTGTGTCCCCCACGACCAACGGTGCGCTGACCAACAAAGTAACGCCGGAGAACATTCCCGCCACCTCTATATCGAACGTTCCTGTACGCGGCTTCGTGTCAACCCCTGTCATCACTGATGAGAACGGCATTATCATCTCCCCTGTAACCAACGACATGATCTGGACAGTGGAGGACAGAGGAACAGAAGTCTGTA
>Ga0134100_1000226_pt1 | contig 70421 bp, 51 predicted proteins | sample 11_taG_2_FD_94444 | JGI IMG/M metagenome (GOLD analysis project Ga0134100, IMG submission 94444) | Switchgrass degrading microbial communities from high solid loading bioreactors in New Hampshire, USA - 11_42_5_180_A3 metaG | ecosystem: Engineered > Bioreactor > Semi-continuous > Anaerobic >...
AGAGGCTCATTGTCAAGAGGACCGTGGAATAAATGCGGAGATTTTGCACATTCTTCACTTTTCAAGGTTCAATAATTCTAAATGTTTCCCTATTTCTTTTTTCATAAGTTATTTAACACTACCATTCTTTCTAATATTATAATTCATACCCTATATATTCCGAATTAAAAAATCGGACTTTTTTGTTTAAAAAGAAGATTAAATTATTAAATTAATGAATGAGCTGTTATCACTCTATTTCCTCTGTAAATTCCGGAATATTTTCACCTCGTACATATGTATTATTCGGCACAGGAGGTTTTTCCATATTTTCTCCTATATAAAAACTTGTATGCGGCGGCTGATTATAAGCTGTATTTTGCCATGCTATCCCCAGCCTGTAGAGAGGGTCATGCATTAGGGTATAAAATTTGTGGTTTGTAAGATGGGTTGTGGTATATATTCTAAGCTCGGTACTTTTTTCATCCCGCCAGATAGCTTCTTCACGCCAGTCACCAAATATATCCGCCTGAATACAGGGATTGCCCTTTGTCCAGTTATTGGAATAAGCATCCTTTGTATCCAGAATGACCTTTAACTCTTCCTTTTCATAATCCCATTTATATATTTGAGCAATACCTGCAGTTTCAGGCTTACCCCCCTGCCATTTATGGTCCAGAAGCTCTCTTAAAAGGTCTCCATCCCACCAGATGGCAAAATTAATGGACTTCGGAGAATTCTCTGTAATCAGTTTTCCGTCAAAGGTATAGAGGCCTTCATCCATTGCCCATACTTCACATCCCTCATACCTTGGGTCAATATTGGCAATAAGGCCTCTGCCGGTATCTCTTCCTGTATACTTGCCCCACAATATTTCCCCGGTTGCAGGATTTCTTACTTCAAAGCCATACCTTACGTTTGCATGCTCATGGATTTGATAAAAATCCAGATGAGGAGTCTTAGGATTAAAATTTCCCAGGTGCATGGCATCGCCATGCCCCAATCCTGTGGAATAAATGCCTGTTCCATCGTGATCTATTGCGCATGCACCGTATACTATTTCATCCAGTCCGTCTCCGTCTATGTCACCTACGGCAATACTGTGAGCACCCTGGTTGGTATATTCGATGTTCTGTTCACGATTTGCAACAAACTTCCAGCGTTTCTTTAGCTTTTTATCCACCAAGTCGTAAGCTACAAGCACCGTAGGCCTTCCATGGTCATAATATCCTCTGCACATTACCACACTTGGATTTTCACCATCCAGATATGCAACAGCGGCAAGGAACCTGTCCACCCTGTTGCCCCATGAATCTCCCCATTCGGCAACATTCCCTCTGGGTGGGTCATAATCAACCGTATCAAGAATTTCACCGGTCTCTCCGTCAAAAACAGTCAAATATTCCGGTCCTTCAATAATATATCCGTTGGAATTGCGGTAGTCGGCATCCTTATCGCCTATGACATTTCCCTTCCCATCAATGGTACCGTCTGCCGTTTTACAAATAACCTCAGCCTTGCCGTCGCTATCAAAATCGTATACCATAAACTGTGTATAATGCGCTCCTGCACGGATATTCACCCCGAGATTAATTCGCCACAGCTTTTTGCCGTTCAGCTTGTATGCATCAAGGTATACCACACCGGTATAGCCTGCATGCGCATTATCATGGCCGCCTGCATCCCATTTCAGTACAATTTCGTACTCTCCGTCACCGTCCAGGTCGGCAATACTGGCATCGTTGGCTATATATTCATAGGTCTTGCCATCAGGTGTTGTATAGGGTTCCGGCTTATCCAACGGAATCGAAAGATACTCCCCATTGATTACTTTTGTTGAATAGCCTTCCTTTTCAACCTTATTATCCTTTACTGCCTTTACAGTATAAATGTCATCCACATTGCCGTCCCTGTCCAGATAGTTTGTACTGTCCGTAACCGGAGTTTCCGTAATCCTCTTTCCGTTTCTGTAAATGTGAAAATCAATGCCTTTATCATACTCATAAGCATTTAAGCGCCAGCTTAAAAATACACCGTCAGGAGTTTTCAAAGCAACCAGACCTCTGTCAAGCGTCTCCATCTTTCTTTTCAGCATAGGAGCCTTCGCAGGGACAACAACCTCCGTTCTCGCCGTTATTCCGGAAGTGGTCCTTGCCTCTACCGCGTAAATAAAATCAACCACCAGCTTCACATTGCTGTGTGTAAATTCCGTTTCTTTCACGGAAGCTATCTTTTTATATATTCCATAAGGCGCTTTTTGATATACGTTATAGTCTATTGCTTTGTCCACCCTTTTCCATTTTAAATGCACAGCACCGTCGGTTACACTTACAACCAGACCTTGTGGTGCTTCAGGCACAGGACCGCCGTCTACCACTTCCACTGCAAAAGGAATACTGTGTTCCGTAGAAAATCCTAACGAATCCAATCCTTTAACAAGGTACTCATATTTTCCGCAAATCTCAACCGAATTGTCCGTAAAACTGTTTGACGATACCTCTTTTACCAGATCCAGCACGGAATTTTTAAAATTCTTTCTGTATATTCTGTAGCTTTTCGCACCGTTAAGAGCATCCCATGAAAGCTCAACACTTGCATGCTCCGGGCTAACTTGTACGGATTGATTGATGCTGCCGAGCTTTTCGGTAAGCACAGGAGCAATATCTATGGCACAGATACATACATATCTGCCCTCAAAGGTAAATTCCATAATGCCGTCAACTACATCAACCTTGTATTCCCCTTCACATACACTTCTGTCGCTGACCCACATTCCAAAGCGATTTCCGTTAATTAAAATTTTTACCGCTACATCCCCGTTGTCCTCATAATCGCCTGCACAAACCCTTACATTGTACCTTCCGTTATCCAGCCTGACCTTAAATCCATTACCGGCCATATACAGAAAATCCCTGTACACCGGCTTCTCACCGCTTTTTCTTACGCAGCTTTCGGCAGAAGACGTGATGCCATAACCGACACTTTCACTATAAATGCTGTCTCCGGTTATCTTAATATACCCTTCCTCTACAGGCTTGGAGCCAAAATCGAACCTGTACCTATTCATAGGTATATCCCCCCTTATAAATTGAAATATATAACTCTTACATAGCAACGCAGTTGCCATTCTTTCCGAAATATGTATGATACTTAGTTAAATCATATCTAGATAATTGTATAAGAATTGTTTGGCTACATATGGTATGTCGGTTAATTCTGCAATACGGTTAACTTAAATTACCAATATTTTATAAGTTGTTGCGGCTTCAAATCGTCCTATATTTAATCCTGTTTCATATATGGACAAATCGTTATTCTGATTGCTACAGATTTAGGAATATATGAATTTAAAAATATCTAACCTCGTCTTCCTTAAATATAGGCATTATTTCCAAGGCAAATTCAAACTCTTTTTGTTCCAGACGGTATTCATGACGTAACTCCGGACCGCAGGAATTGGAGCCTACTCCACTCATCATATAGTCAATGTTAACAATCGTCTCGGCTCGCTTTCTTAATTTGTGTGAATGAGTTGCAAATGTCAAATCTTCAGGTGTATAATGGGCTGCATTAAAAGAAAACTCCGGGCAACCTGTAAATTGAAGTCCCATGCCATGCTTATTGGACACGATTGCCCACTGTGTTTTATACCTTGAGCCATTTTCCTGGGGCATTATATAATCTTCAAACATCTCATCCACTGTAGTAAGGTACTTCCCTATTTTGGCGCTATTATGCATATCAATATAGCTTTCATGAGGACCATATCCGAAATACTCCACTTCCTCCATTCCCTTCGGCATTATAATCTGCAGTCCGAAACGTGGAAGAAACGCAGCCTCTTTTTTTACTCTTGCTTTAACATTTAATATAATCTTTCCTGTTCCATCCACAGACCATAAAGCAGTTCCATGGAGAACCGGCAAAACACTGCAGCCGCCTAATGAAAAATCAACAGATATTTTAACGCTTTTTACGTCACAGGAAATAACTTTGCAGTCATATACATGCTGAACGGCTCGCTCATATCCCCACCTGTACCATTCTCTTCTGATTATTCTGTCATTATCCGTCGGTGCCCGCCATATATTAAACTTCGGCACCGATGTAATCATATCCACATTATTTTTTGATATTTTGCTGAAAGACCCTTTACAAAAGTCAAAAACATAATTAAAATCAAATCCATCAATATGTATTTCATCATTCTTTTGTACAACTTTTAGGTTATGTTCATGTCTATATGGTTTGGGCTTCATAACTTCTACAGGAAGATAAAATTGTTCAAAAGCAATCTCATATCCTTTTTCTGCCCACCTTGTATCCTTTTTTTGAACCAAGGAAATATTTAGGAAATACTGACTATCCGATAACTCCGGAAGAGTATATGGTATTTCGAATATCTCCGATTCATGCGGCTTTATCCATAGACTATTTATTTCCCCCTGCAGGACGGTTTGCTCATTGTTAACTACTTTCCAGATAAGCTCGACATTTGACAAATCAATAAAATCATAAAGGTTTGTAACCCTAATGGTTCCTTTCATTAAATCTATGGCTTCTACTCTGACAGGAGCTATTACCTTTTTTAATTCAAGAAGTCCCGTATGAGGACTGCGGTCAGGATATACCAACCCATCCAGGCAAAAATTCCCGTCATTTGGCATATCTCCAAAATCACCGCCATATAAATAGCATTCTTTGCCGTCATCTGTCACCGACTTTATACCGTGGTCACACCATTCCCAGACACAGCCGCCCATAAGCTTCGGATACTTGTATATAATGTCCCAGTAATCCTTCAAATCCCCCGGGCCGGTACCCATCGCATGGGAATATTCACATAAAAACAGTGGTTTGGTATTCTCACTATTAGACGCATACTCCTCTATAAATTCATAAGTGGGATACATCCTGCTTTTGACGTCAAGACAGCTGTCATCAGGATTTCCGTTATAATGCGCCGATGCACCTTCATAGTGAATCAACCTGGACGGATCCCTTTGCTTCATCCACTTAGCCATCGCAATATGGTTTCTTCCATAACCAGATTCATTGCCCAAAGACCACATAATAATACAAGGGTGATTTTTATCTCTTTCAACCATTCTTATTGCACGTTCCAAAAAAGCTTCTTCCCATTCGGGGTTATCTGCAAGCATATGAAAATTTCCCGTTCGATTGATACCATGACACTCCAAATCAGCCTCATCTATTATATAAAACCCAAGCTTGTCGCATAAATCCAGAAAACGGGGATCGTTAGGGTAGTGAGAGGCCCGTATAGTATTGATATTATGCCGTTTCATCAGAAGAAGGTCCTCTTTCATGGCATTCAGTGGAACAGCCTGCCCAAGTTCCGGATGGGAATCATGCCTGTTCACCCCTTTTAACTTCACGGCTTTTCCGTTAAGCAAGAAAACTCCTTCTTTTATCTCTATCTTTTTAAATCCAACATGAATGAAAATCACTTCCGAACCGCAATATAAATACAATTCGTATAAGTACGGCACTTCCGCATTCCACAAAACCGGATGATCAATTTTCATATCAATAACACCCTGCCCATTGATGTATGCACTTGCCTGCTGCACAGTGTTATTGTTCCGGTCTTTTAATTCAGCTTTTACCTCACAAGGAGCTGTGGTATGCATTTCACAGTGCATAAATGCGCTTTTCAGGTCATCCGACAAATCCTGTTTTACGAAAACATCCCTGATATGTATCTTATCTCTTGCCAATAGGTATACATCTCTGAAAATACCGGAATATCTCCACATATCCTGATCTTCAAGGTACGAACCGTCACACCATTTCAGTACCAATACTGCTACGGTATTTCTTCCACTTTGTATGTAAGGAGTTATATTAAATTCCGCCGGCATTCTGCTGCCCTGACTGTATCCTGCAAAAAATCCGTTAATCCATAAATAAAAGCAGGAATTGACTCCTTCAAAAACAATATATTTTTCCTTATTCTCCCATAGCTCGGGTATATTAAAAGAACGTATATATATACCTGCAGGATTGTCATTCGGAATATAAGGCGGATTACACGGAAACGGATATGCGGCATTGGTATAATGGCACCTGTCGTATCCCTGCAGCTGCCAGCATGAAGGAACAATAATGTCATCCCAGGCATCGGTGTCAAAATCATTTTTATAAAAATCCTCTTTTACGTGTCTTACAGAATCATAATATTTGAATTTCCAGCTTCCGTTCAATATCTGAAAAAAAGGTGAGTACCCCCTTTTCCCGCTCTTCGCTGCATAAGCATCATCATACGGTATATAGTATGCTCTGGGTTCCTCACGATTAATATGCATAACTTTTAAATTTTCCCAGTACTTCTCCATATTTCTCAACAGTTTCACCTCAATATTATTTTCAGACGACCACAGTCCGCCCGCAATCAATACAGAAAATACTAATTACGTTGTTATTTTGTTATTTCATATATAATTTTTGCTGCATCTTTTCTGGTTGCTTTACCTATGAATTTGGTATGATTCTTTTGAATTTCTTCCATATTTTTATTCTTCAGTCTTTCTATTACATCCTCTTTTCCAAGCTTTTTCAGTGCATTATATGTCATATCCGCCATATCCTTATTGGTAATGTGCATTGCGGGCTCAAACCTGTTGTTTTCCGAATTTTCCACAATACCAAGCTTTCTGACGATTCCTACCGCATCATAATAATAATCCGTAGGCTTTACGTCGACAAAATTTGTATTGACATAGGCATTTAATCCAAGTGCTTTCACCAGCAATACCGTAAAATCTGCCCTTGTTATTGGCTCATTTTCATCTGCCATAAGGCTTTTATTATCTTCTACATATTTGGCCGCCCATTGATGAACATCAGAATTTTTAAATTCCCTTGTCACATAGTTTACCGCATAACGGCTTACAGGCATTTCAGAACCCCAGTATCTTGTCCAGTTATATAAACGTTTTGGTTGTGGACGGGGTTCATTAATAACTGCCTTTGACAAATCCACCTGACCATTTGCATAGATATAGGCTTTATCATCCGTATATATAATAACCTGCGGTCTGCCGTCCCAAATAAGATCCGCCCACATTACATGACCGTCTACCGGGAATGTCGTAATGGGATTCATATAGCCGTCATATATGCCCGGCATAATGTCTGCTCCCCTGCGGTAGGAAAGCAAATGATCAGAACCCTTGCCATCCCAGTTATGAATCATGGTAGTAATGGTACTCCAGCCTCTTGTCGTTCTTTTCTCTTTGTAAAGTTCCTCACCTTTATAATTAATGAGAAACATGCCGTCCACTCCGTTTTCGCTGCGGTCAATGCGGTCTAATCCTCCAACCTCTGTTCCCGGCAAATCCGGTCTGAAATTGCCAAGTGCAATATTCTGGGATTCTATCGTACCGGTATATCTCCAAAGAAGCTCACCTTTCCAATTGTATGCAGTGGTATCCTGGCCGCCGACAACAATCTCCATGCCGTTAGTCGGATCCTGATCCAAATCTCCCACCCAAATACAATCGGCATGGTCCTTCATATCAATTCTGAATTGAAGCTTTCCGTTGTAGTCCAATACATTATAACCCGCTATTAATGAGTCTCTGCCGTCTCCGTCAAAATCATAAGGCCATGGATAGTGCCCTATATTGCCTTCAAATGTCCACAGCAGATTAAAATCCTTATCCATAACCCAAAGCTTATTGTATCTGTTCTTAAGCACTATATCCTGCGGCTTTTCATTGCCTGAAAAATTTGCAATAACAATACAGTCATGTGCATCAGGATCAGGAATGTCATAGGACTTTTTCAACTCTCCTGTTCTTCCGTCAAGAATGCAAAACTTGTCTTTCATTACACACAACACTTCATTGTATCCGTCCTGGTCAATGTCATATATCTGAGCAGGTATGTCCGAACCGCTTCCCGGCATAAACGGATCGGGATTTCCATTCTGCCAAAGGATATTTCCCTCCAAATCAAATGCAGTAAGACAGTTAACGGAATGAGGATAATACCTGTCATCGAAACCGGTATCGGGTTGCATCATCAGTATTTCCATTCTCCCGTCACCATCCAGGTCTCCAAGCAGCATCCTGTTGCTTTTGCCTGCTTTCCTCAGGTCAATGGTATTAATCAACGTAGGTTCTATCTTCTCTGTTGCACCCAATTCTTTGCTGTTTACTGTTTTCTTCTCATTGTTACCACACTGCATCCCTATTCCTCCTATCATAAGTATTGCAATTAAAACCGCTAGCTTTTTCATAATAGTCACCTCAAGCTTTCAAAAAGTCTAAGTACTTCCACGCCGGCCAACAACACAATACCTATGCCATGCGTATCATTTAAATTCCATAATAATTCGTATTTATAATAATCAGGAGTAAATGAAAACTCCGAGCCACGGCATACTCCGTGAACATTGCCAAATCGATCAATCGATACCTTGGTCAGTGCTTCCCATGCCTTTATAACAGCCTGTGCGTAACCATCCTCCGGATCAAGCCATCCGTAGCGTATGCCTCTTGAAAAGGCATAAATAAACATGGATGTACAGGAGGTCTCGGGATAGGAATCCCAGTCATTCAGCACCTGATGCCACATGCCGTTCTCATCCTGTAATGCCTTGTACCCTTCACACAAGTCTTTAAACATCGCAAGCAATTCGTTTCTCTTCTCATGATTTTCAGGAAGCACCGCAAGAAGCTCTGAAAGTGAAAATACCACCCAGCCGTTTCCACGTCCCCATGGTACTCTTGTAGCCATTTGATGTTTAAAGTCATAAACATGGGACATTATCTTTTGCTCCGGCATATATAAAAACCTCTTAAATCCTAAAAATTGATGAGCAGCATCATTAATGTATTTTTCATCACCGGTTAACTGATAATATCTGCACAGGAAAGGAACACTCATGTATAAATCATCCGCCCATAAAGTATCCTCATGGAAGGTATGCATTAAATTTTTCCTGTAGAAAGTACCATCTTCCAACCTTGCCTGCTTATTGGATATGTAATCTGCCACATAATCGGCAATGTCCCTGTATCCCTGTATCTCAAGATGCTTTGCAACCTCGAGAACAACCGAACCGAAGGATCCGCAGTCATCCAAACTGTCTATACTGGTCAGCAATTCATGGATGGGTGTCGCACCTCCATACTGCCTCTTGTCCCATAATGCATAATGGAAGGTATCACAGCACTGCTGAATATGCTTTTGGATATATGTCAACGTGTCTTCGGATCCCACTGCCCTGGCGCTGTGCAATAAGCCGTATAAAGTAACGCCTAAAGGATAATTCCATTTGCCAAACAAAAGATTTTCATTATATGGTCTCACCCATGTATCCGGCATGTCCAGACGCCAATATACTTCGCCATCCAATCCCCGAGGAGTACTGTACATGCTCTTGATATCCGATAAGTCAATGATAGAGTCTTTTCCAAAAGGTCCTATATAAATCCATTTTTCCTCTGAACCTTTTATGTCACATGGGCTTTCAAATAATACTTTCTTGTCTCCATCCCATATGGATAATTCATATCCCCAATCCTTTTCACCTGAAAAAGTCTTAACCATTACATCATGTTTACCAAATTCTGCTGTAATTTCTGTAGAAAAATCACCCGTTTCCTCTGAATGATATACCTGTTTATCATCAATATATATATCAATTGGGCCATGACTGAAACCTTTTACCGTATATTTGTGATTCCCTATCCCATAAAAGCACCCTTTCGTCCAACCTATGGCATAGGCATCATTTAGCATTCCATACATACGATTCGCTTGTCCTAATTTTTTCTCAGATTCATTCCAATGAAGCTCAGGATACCACTTAATCCCGGTATCTGCTTCACTTATTGTTTCCACAGGCAACTCTTTCATAGGCTCGGACATGGGCTCTGTAAAAATCCATCCTTCCTGCCCTTCACGTTCTTTGGACGGCATCAGAAAATACAAATTGAACTTGCCCAACCAGCCGCCGAATTTGCCTCCGAAACCGGCTCTGGTCTTTTTAAAACATATAACAATATGATTCCATCCTGCTTTCAGCGGTATGTTTATGGTATTCTTTCTGTCACTGTATCTTTCCTGTATGAAAGTTGATTTAAATACCTGCTCCCCGTTGCAATATACAGTTGTGGGGCCATAACAATTTATTGCAACAGTAAGTTGGAAGCTTTTAGGACTCCAATACTTAGTCCACGCATATACAAGCTGTTCATTTTCTGCATTGGGATAATACCTATTCAAGTCAAATTCATAGCGATAATCCTTTCCTCTCGCTATCGAAGATTTGCAATATGCTCTATACGTTAAAGGATGCGCCGGATTTGCTCCCAAATATCTGTATATAATTCCTTCCAAAACTTTCTTAACATCCGTACCCACTGCATTATTCATGCTTTTGTGGTCCTCAAAATAATATGCCATTTTATCCTCCTCCTGTTTTTATCACTTGCACACTAACCAAACAAACACTTTTAGTATAATCCCTGCAAACGCAGATTTACATACAAAAATCCGATTTCCTTGTGTAAATAAAGGTGTAAAATTGCTTCTCTTATATTTTTAAAACCCTATTGCCTGTCTTTTTTATTTCCTTGTTTTCTATAAGCAATGATTATGTCCACAAGTTTTAAAAAAAATAAGAGAACTGCATTTGATGATTTGCAGTTCCCTTATTTATTCAACAAAATCCAATGATATGAATCCTCATTAATTCTCCTGACTTAACAAAATGCTTCCTACCTCCGGACTCATAATACAATAATTAATGGGCTGACCGTTTACTTCGCCGGACATAATCACATAATCTACAGAACCAAAGCTTGTCAGCTGAATCATGTCGTCATTATCCAATATTATTTTAATATGATTGCCTGCCAGCATTGCTATATATGCTCCATGATAGGTAGGACTTGTATTTAAATGATTTATAATCTCTTCAATTTCTTCCTTGGTAAACGTTTTTATTTCCTCTTCCTCCAAGCTGTATAATTTCATTTCTTTAATGGAATCTGGAGATATGGCATTTCCCATTTCCTCCAGCGATTCTCCAATTTCATCCTCTTTTGTACCATCATCTTCTCTTTCTGTTTCAATAATCATTGTATTTGTTTCCGTATCCCAGTCTACACTGGCTCCTAAAGCCTCCGCAACAAATCGTGCGGGAATAAAAGTACGTTCACCTACGATTTTGGAGGGCACCTCCAATTGAATGAATTCCTCCTGTAAAACCCCTTCTGCACTTCTTATTACCTTTGCCGCAGTTTCTCCAACCACCAATTCAATACTGATATCTTTGGTATGTACTTCAACCGTTTCCGTTTCTGCATACCATTCGACTTCAGCACCTAACTTCTCCATCACTCCCCTTAATGGTATTAACATACGGTTATCTTCAATAAACGGTGCCGGATTCAATTGAATATACTCACCGTTAATCCTGACTCGGATTTCTCCCTTTTCTTGTGCATTACCGATAACATTGCTTTCCGTCTGTTCTATGCGCATATTTATGACATCAGGTGTTTCGTTCAGTGAAATGACCTTTGGCATTGCACAAACGGACCCTGCGGAAATAATGGTAAAGCATAATCCTGCTGCAGCTGCTTTTTTTAAATCAAACTTATTCATCATATAACTCCCCCTTAAAGTATTTTTTAGAAATTGATTATGGAATAACTTTATTTTCTGTATTTTTAGACGCAGTTCTTTCATAAAAGTTCCTTTTTTACATAATGCTTTTTCAAAACAAAAAACTCAAAGTGACTTATGCAAAATCACTTTGAGTTTCAGTAAATCTTTATATTTATACAAACCTTATTACCAATTGATTACCTTTGGGAAAGCTCATTATCAAGAATATATAAACCACTCCATTGACCATTGATTCTTTCTAATCTCTCTACCAATACACTAAATGTATCCTCTTCTTCGATCTGTTCATCCACAAACCATGCAAGAAGGTTAAGAACTCTTTGGTCTCCTTCTTCTCTTGCCTGCTTTACCAAATCATGAATACGTGATGTAACAACTTTTTCATGTTCGAGAGCCTTTTTGAATACCGCTTCAATAGAAGCAAAATTGCCATCTCCAGGATTTAACGGACGGTATTTAACACCATATCCCGTATCCTGCAGGAATTTCTTAATTTTATCGGCATGTGCCATTTCTTCTTTGACCTGCTCATCCATAAAATGAGTCATGCCCTTCATATTCTGTGCATTTAAATAAGCAGACATGGTTGCATAAATATATGCCGATTCCAATTCAAAATTCATTTGTTCATTAAGATTATCGTATAATTTACTCATTGTGCATCCCTCCAAATGTTCTTTTGATATTTGCTATTAATATTATTGCATACTTTGATTCATTTTTCAATTGATTTATCGCAATAAAATGCAGTTTTTGCCTTGTACAGAATGAATTTTTTGAAACTCCTCAATGACTTTCCAATTTGTAATAAAAAAAATAGCCAACTACATCTCCGTAGTCGGCTATTTGCTCTGGTCGGAGTGGCGGGACTTGAACCCACGGCTTCTTGGTCCCGAACCAAGCGCGCTACCGGCTGCGCTACACCCCGTAAATACTTTAAAATTATAACACCGAAATTCAATCTCGTCAAGACCATCTTCATTCGTTTTTTTGATTCTCATTGAAAAACTAATTTAATTGCAATAAAATTCTTTTGTTTTATTCATGCTATTGCCATATATAGCAATTAGTACATAAAATAAATAACCTCAAAAAAGCGAGAGCAACTGCTCTCGCTTTTTTAATTATTACTGTCTGACTTTCTCATATTATTTCTCTCTTGTGTCAGTCCAGCCATATTGATCCACAAGTACATCAACAACTGCATCTGCTAGTGTTTTTGCTACGATTCTTGCACATGACTCAAACATATGGTTGTGGTCGCTCCAATATGATTTAAATATATTATATCGTTCAGTAGTATCAGCAGTTTTTGACAATTCCGCATTAAGAGCATCGGTTGCCAAATGGTCCAGGTTAATAAACGGTACTCCATTTTCTTCAGCAGCTCTTAAATACTGTGATCCGGTGTAATCCGCCGTACGATAATTCATTAAGTTTGTAGAGCTATTCCATGAACTTGTTTTAACGCTTCCATCACCATTGAAGCTTATGCCAAGCGGAGTAGGGGTCAATACAATTGGAATACCGCCTCTTTGTTTTACACCTTCAATCATATATTTCATCTGGTAAAGGTATGATTCTGTAGTATCCCCTTTATTGTTAATTCCCATACCAAATGTGACGATATCTCCAGGTTTTACATTAGCAAGTACATAAGCAAATCTATTCTGGCAATAATAGGACAATAAGCTTCGACCTGCTGAACCTTGATTACTTACCGTTGCCATGTTGCCAATATATTGTTGCATAACATCTCCATAGCCATAAATCGGAGAACTATTCTTGGATGTAGAGTCTCCAACAATATACCATGTAGGTGTTCCGGTTGGTTCTGCATTGGGAGCAGGCAAGTCTCTTAATTTTGTAATTTCAACGGATGCAACAGCGGGTTTGTTATTTACTGCTACATTTTTGTCTCCTGCATTACTATAAACGTAACCTGTATTAAGGGCTACATCAAAGTTCAAGTCCATTTGACCATCTACAACAGATACGGTAAATGTTTTTTCTTCAAGTGCAGTTTCACTGGTAACACTTGTTTTTGCTTCACCGATAACCAGATTTGATAATCCTGTTCCTTCGGGTGCTGCTTCGGTTAATATTGTACCTCTGTGTACTGATTTAACAGTATACTCACCATTTGGCAAATCAATCAGGAATGTAAACTTCTGATTTGCTTCCAGGTAATCTCCAAGCAGCAAGTCTGTTGACGTTCCTTTTGTTTCTGTTGCGTAGCCTGCTGTTGATGCAGATAATCCATATCCTATTTTTTCACTATAAATATCTGCTGATGTAATCGCAATGTAACCTTCCTTTACATTGGACACACTGTCGGAATCTGCAAAGCCAAAGTCAAAAGCATATCCATGCAGAACAACTTTTACAACTTCATACAATCCTTCCGTAGGCTCACTGGCTCTTACATATACAGTACCTTTTTCAGCTGTAGGCAATACTGTCAGTACACCGGTATTCGCATCAATACTTACGCCGGTCAGGTTTGTTAATGCATTGAGATTCGCGTCACATAAATCATAGGTAACTGTTCTGTCGGTAAGCTCCTTCATGTTTCCATCGACTGCTTTTGCAGCAAAATCTATAACAGTAGAACCTTCAAACGGTATCAAAGCCTTATTTGCATATTTTTCAAATACAATATTGTTTGCACTTGATGCAATTCTGATTTTAACCGAATCAGATACTTTCCCATTGGAAGCAGTTACTGTGACAACCTGTGCCTTTGCATCTGCCGTAGCACTTAAGGTTGCAGTATGATCATCTTTCTTTGTAAGCGTCAAACCTGTACTATTGACTGCAGTTAACTGCCAATCATAGTTCACAAGAGTTTGTGTAGTAGCAACCTTATACTCTGCTATAGCCGTAATATCAATACTGTTTGCACCTTTTTGTATATCCAAAACACTTGGCGCTTTAAGGGTTATGTTCTTTGGCTTTCCTTCTATAATCTTTAATTCAGCCAAACTATAAGCATTTGAAGTTGAAAATGCTATATTGGTAATCTTATCCGCATCTGCAATAGCAATATCGGTTCTAACCGTTCTTTTGCCGTCTTTCAGTACTGCAATTGATAATGTATTATTATTCAAATCAATACTCGAAGTAACTGTATACCAACCAGGAACAACCGTATCTAAAACAGTAGTTTGACCTGTACCGGTTACAATAAATTTACCACCTGTTACACCATAAGATGCAACTGTCGTATCCCCATTTAATAATTCACTTGAAAAACTATCATTGCTATTCTTTATTTCAACATCATACTCCGCAACAACCAAATTCTTTGCTTCAAATGCCGGAGACTTAATCTTTGAATCGCCTGTGACAGTCACATATGCTTTTTCTTCTCTTAAATTTTCATTTAAGTAAGATGGCTGCAATGGCTTTAATTTTGAATCCCACAAAAATGCATTGATATAAGTTCCTGCAGTTTTTGAAGCAGATAATGAAACAGAAAGTTCCTTTGTTTCTCCGCTTCCAATTGTAACTTCATCGGATATTTTAATATTTTTTAACTTCGCATTATCATATTCCGCTAAATACAATCTTGCTTTTATTTCATTTTCTGTTGTATTGGTGTAAGTTGTCTTGCATATTGTTATGTCCCCATTGTCCTCAAATGTATATGCTGATGCTTCTCCTTCTAAAATATCATATGCATATGCCGGACTACCTGAAGTCTTTGTCCATGAATCCAGACTGCCTTCTACAAAGCTTGTTACCAGATATTCTCCTGCCCTTTTATAAATCTTAATATTATCTACATAACTAGTATTAGCCTTGTCGGTAGCAAATCTGATCCTAGAAATGGTTGAACTTGTCATTGAACTAATGTCAACCTTAACAGTCCCAGATACACCGGAGGATTTGTCGGTTGCAGTGATTTCCATAACACCGGCAGGCTTGTTAATGGTTATGGCAATATGGTACCACTTATTTGCACCGGTAAGATTTTCATTTATTTCCACTGCCTGAGATTCATTGTCATTAACACCCCAGTTAACACTGTCACTATTACCTGCAAGTTGAGCTTTTCCTCCCCAGTAATATCTTAAAGCAGCATCTTGCTGTTCAATGGAAACAACAGATTGCTGATTTTCATCAATGAAAGTTACATCGGCACCTGTTCCCTTTGATGAATCTTGTCTGTAACCACCATACCAGTCATATTCTATATTGATCTTTGCGCCCAAATCAATTGGTGTCTCAAAAGTTTTAACAGCTACTCTACATGCATTGGTTTTTTCAGCTTCAATCTTAAATGCCTTTCCTGTTCCGCCAACCGCTGTTGAATCAGCAACGGATGAAGTTCCCGGATAAGCTCCTCCAATGCCACCCATCGTTCCTATTTCATAACTTTCAAAATCTTCATACATATAGTACTCATCTTCTAAAGCGGTAAAATAGAGATTGATTGTACCGTTTTCAGTAACTGTAACTGCTGTTTGGTTATTGGAGGATGGTACATATACCGTTGTCCCCGACAAAAAGGCAGCTAAAAATGCTTTGTCAACTTCATACGTTGTACCTTCAAGCAATCCTGTGACAACCTGAGGACTTTTTAGTTGATTCTGTGTTTCTTCTTCCAGGAAATTTACTGTCATACTTGTAATCAAAGTACGTGTAAAGTTCAAGGTAATAACAGTTTTGCTTTCACTTACTGTAATTAAAGGATCAGAATGCTCCGGATAGTATACATACCGATATGTTTTTCCGTCTTTAGCCGTTGCATCAAATGTAACCGTATCCGACTGGTCACATGAAACAACAGTGCCTTCCTTCTGTGCAGGAATGACTCTTGCGGTTTTTACTTCTTCCCCTGTTACTTCATCAATATATTTAATTGTTACGTCGTAATATTTTGCTGAATCCGCAACAACGGTAAAATGTACAGGCAATTTTGCTTCTGAATAACTTGTATCACTGCCACTCCTTACAACAACATTAAAGTCATACTCACCCACTGCCGTTGTTCCATCTGCTGTTAACAATCCATTCTGGTCAATGGAAAATCCTGTCGAAGGGTTAATCGAATTCCCGTTATTATCTCTCAATGACCAAACGGCACCTATGGAAACACTCGGGATAACTATTTTATCCTGTTCATTATGCAATATTTGACTAATACGGTATTGTACCTGCTGAACTGTGGATTTTTCTTTGGTAACAGAATTTTCTCCTTCTAAAGTAATTTTTAGAGATGCTGACGGAGCCACTGTTGTCCAGCAAATATCATCAAGATATGCTATAGTTGTGCCTGTCGCCAAATTAACAAATGCCGCCGTACCTACGGTATTTGCATAATCACCTGTTGTTGCAGGTACGCCAGAGCATGATCCTATTACTGTTAAAGTACCGTCTCCATTTACTTTCTCAAGCTTAAAAGATACATAAGTATTTACAGAATAAACAATAGTAACTTTATACCAGTCCTCGCGGGATAATCCAGTATAAATATTGTTGGTAAGGTTTGCTCCGGTTGCAGTGCATGTCATAACCCCATCTACAAAGGACATTCCGGCAATTTGTTCAGCGTCTCTGCCTTGATTGGTATCCCTACCATTCATAATGACAAACGCTGCATTATTTTCTACAAATCTGACTTTTGCCTCATAAATGAAAGTTTTCCCGGATTGATCTCCTGTTTTACGTCTAAAATCCGTTAGAGAAAGAGATGCATTATAGTAACCATACCTATTTGAAGGTTCATCTACCTTGTATACCAAATATTTGTTTTGATTATTTCCGCTGACATAGTGGTATGCATCGCTTCGTCCGGCTGCCGCACTGTATGTCGTAAGACCTGTAGCATTACCAGCCCCGTCTGTTACAGATAACGCCTGTGCGCCGGCATATGGACTTTCTGGCTCTGAACCTACCGTATTTTCCTCAAAATCCAGATAAATCTTCGCATCTTCAGGATTCGGTATAGCATTTACCAAGATCGGGAAACCGGCAAGTTGAATTACCATAGCCAAAGTAATCACACTGGCTATCACTTTTTTAAGAAACTTATTCTTCATCCATAAATCCTCCCTTGCTTTACATATTTTTTGTTTGGTATATATTCCATTAGTATAAATTATATATTTAGCAAAAATTTAACCCAATATAAAAATCAGACTTTTTTGTTCAAGTATAAGTGAAAGTTTTGTACAAAAAAATGGATACATCCGAAAGCTGTTCGGACGTACCCACTTTTATCAATATTTCATATTTACTTTATTAAATTAATTATTTGGAAAACTTTATGTGTTTAAAATTCAAACTGTATCTCACAAAAGCAAAAAGCGCACTTCCCACGGCAATACCCGATAAAAACGCCCTTTGAAAATCCGTCATTCCTTTAAAAACAATAATTGACATAATGGATAAGTAAAACAAGCATGTGGCAGCCTTGCCATACCATGATGCACTGACAACGATTTTATCCTTATAAAGGATTATACCTCCAATAATCATTAGGATCTCCTTGATAAAGATAATTGCTATTGCCCATAAAGGCACCAATCCCTTATACCAAAGCGATATAATAACAGCAAGCTGCATGGATTTATCAGCAAGCGGATCCATCAACTTTCCCCATTTTGTAACCATGCCGTATTTTCTGGCTATATATCCATCCAAGATATCTGTAAATCCTGCCAATAAAAAAATACATGCTGATAATACAAAACTGTTGTCGTAATCCGAAAAGAAAACATATACAAATAACGGAACCAAAAAAAATCTAAAAATCGTAATTATATTTGGAATACTCAATTGATCACCCCGAAAGCCTAATACTGATGTATCTTTTGCATGTCTATACTACATTATACATTATATTATTAGTTCAAGTAAAGAAAATAATCAAAGTTTACCTGTTCGATTCCACCGATAATTCATACAACCTATTCCAAACCATTTTGTTTTCCTTCTTTATATTAATCGGTTTAAAATCTTTATTTACAAAGGCATGGACCGTTTGCCCCTTTGCCAGAACCTTGCCGTCTTTATCTCTCACCACTTCGTAGTTAAATATGACTCTTGCACCTTTCAGTTCGTGTATCCATGTACGTATGATGAGCTGGTCTTCATACCTTGCACCTTCTTTGTATACACAGCTGCTTTCAATTAACGGAAACAATATTCCCTGCTTTTCCAGTTGGCCATATGTCATGCCTGTATGGGAAAAAAATTCTGTTCTTCCCACTTCAAACCATGCATAATAGTTTGAATGATGCACAATACCCATTTGATCGGTTTCAACATAACGTACCTTTATTTTTGTTTCGTTTACGTACATACCAAGTCCCCCTACAATACCTTGGCCACACCGCTATAAACCAAACCTCTTGAACTGTCAATGGTAACTGTTGTTCCGCTTCTCAATATTTTTGTTGCGCCCTTTGCACCTGTTATTACCGGTATATCCAAAGTCAAACCGACAACTGCCGCATGTGAAGTAACGCCGCCTTCTTCCGTAATAATGCCACTGGCTTTTTTGAGGATAGGAAGCAATGAGTTGGTTGTTGAATGAATCACTAAAATATCTCCGTCATTGAATTCCCTGAGGGCTTCTTCTTCACTTTTGGCTACACACAAATTGCCGCTTACCGATAAATTATTAATACCGATACCTTCCACCAGAACATGTCCAACCAAATGCACCTTTAAAATATTGGTAGTCCCGCTTATTCCTACCGGTATACCTGCTGTAATAACCACAAGATCGCCGTTTTTTACAATACCCGACTCCAATGCCCTGTCCACGGCTTCCTCAAACAACTCGTCGGTAGTTTCCTTCAATTCCGATAACATAGGATAAACTCCCCAGGATAAGGCCAATTGCCTGTATACTTTCTCCGATACAGTTGTAGCAATAATAGGGCAGTCAGGTCTGAATTTGGAAACCATTCGGGCCGTATATCCTGTTTTTGTCACCGATATAATAGCAGCGGCTCCCAGGTCATGTGCAGTAGTACAGGTAGCATGACTTATGGCATTGGTTACATTTGGAACAAGATTAAACTGGCTAAGAGCAAATCTCTTTTTGTAGTCTATGGAATTCTCTGTTCTCTCCGCAATCCTTGCCATTGTAATTAAGCTTTCCAACGGATATTTTCCCACCGCGGTCTCGCCCGAAAGCATAATGGCACTTGTACCGTCATATATAGCATTGGCAACATCAGTAGTTTCAGCACGAGTAGGTCGTGGATTCCGAATCATGGAATCAAGCATTTGAGTTGCAGTTATAACCTTCTTACCGGCCTTATAACATTTTTCTATCAACATCTTCTGTATTACGGGCAGCTCTTCAAGAGGAATTTCCACACCCATATCCCCTCTGGCAATCATAATACCGTCACTTATTTTAATAATATCATCTATATTGTCAACGCCCTCACGGTTTTCAATTTTAGCAATAATCTGCATATCATTTCCACCGTTTTTTTCTAACAGCTTTTTGATCTCTAATACATCATAGGCTGTTCTGACAAAGGAAGCAGCAACAAAGTCAAAATCATTTTTTATTCCAAAAAGGATGTCTTCTTCATCTTTTTTGCTGAGATAAGGCATTTTAATTGCTACTCCGGGCACATTAACCCCTTTATGGTTACTGATTTTTCCGCCGTTTTTAACCGTACAAACAATATCTCTGCCGTTAACTTCCTCAACCACCAGCTCAATAAGTCCGTCGTCAATCAGAATCCTGTTTCCACGAAACACATCATTATGCAGCCCCTGATACGATACGGAGACAATCTCATTGTTTCCTTCTACCTCTCTTGTCGTAAGCGTAAATCTCTGACCTTCTTTTAGCTCCACTGATTTATCTTTAAAATTGCCAATTCTTATTTCAGGCCCCTTTGTATCCAATAATAAAGCAACAGGCAGCTTTAGCTCATTACGAATTTTTTTAAAATTATCGATTCTCTTCTGCTGTTCTTCATATGTACCATGTGAAAAGTTCAAACGAGCTACGTTCATTCCGTTTTCCATCAGTTTTCTCAATACGTTTATATTATCTGTTGCAGGCCCAAGTGTACACACAATCTTCGTTCTTCTCATACAATGTCCCCTTTCAAAAATGAAGAGTGAAAAGGTAAACTCTTCACTCTACTTAATCAAATATTTTATTACATTGCAAGGATTTTTGCAAGTTTTATCATTTCCTGATCCACTTGTTTCGTCATATTCAGGCCTTCCAGTATATCATAATCTACAATCTTACTGTCTTTCACTGCAACTACCCTGTTGCCGATACCTTGCTTCAGAAGCTGCACAGCTCTATAGCCCATCTGACTTGCAATTACTCTGTCCCTGACCGTAGGACTTCCTCCTCTTTGGATATGCCCCAATATGGTTGCTCTGGTCTCAATGCCAGTTATTTCTTCTATTTTGCTTGCCATCTCCATAACGCCGCCAATGCCTTCGGCAACGATAACAATATTGTGCTTTTTCCCTCTGCTTTTTCCTTCAAGAATAGGCTTTATAACATCTTCATCAAAATCAAATTCCTGCTCCGGAATTAAAACGACCTCCGCGCCGTTTGCTATACCCACGCTAAGTGCAATATATCCCGCATCTCTTCCCATTACCTCAATTACACTGCATCTTTCATGGGAAGTAGCCGTATCCCTTATTTTATCAATGGCATCCTTAACCGTATTCAATGCCGTATCAAAACCTATGGCATAATCACTGCAAGCAATATCGTTGTCAATTGTTCCGGGAATTCCTATGGTAGGGATACCTTGCAGACTTAAATCTCTTGCTCCCCTGAATGAGCCGTCTCCGCCAATAACGACCAAACCGTCAATCCCGAATTTTTTACAAACAGCTACAGCCTTCTCCACACCTTCTTTGGTCTTGAATTCAAGACACCTGGCAGTTTGAAGAATGGTTCCTCCCCTGTATAAAATGTCGGATACCGTCCTGGCATTCATTTCAAAGATATCACCGTTAATAAGGCCATTATATCCTTTCCTGATTCCCATAACCTTAAATCCTTCGTTAATTCCTGTACGGGTTACTGCACGTATGGCAGCATTCATTCCCGGCGCATCTCCGCCGCTTGTTAATACGCCTATTGTTTTAATTTCACTCATGTATAATCCCCCTAAAATCATCTTTAACATTAGTTTTTATAAGTTAATTTACATTTTAAACCACAAAAGTAATTATATGTTGTGTTAATTTAATTAATTAATAAACTATTCAAAAAAAAAGGCCTTGTACTTAAAAGCCTGTATCTATTATAATACTGTGAGCTTCTTCCACCTCAGATTCAGGTACAAGCACCTCATAATAATTGTCATTGCCATCTGCATTTTTGCTAATTGGTCGTATTTTTACCAACAATCCTTCTTTTTCAAGAATTTCCTGCAGCTTTTGTACTATTTCCTTGCTTTGGGCCATATATACTACAGTCCACATATAAATTCGCCCCTTTTTAATAAACTATCTGCAAATTAGCATTATCATTCACCAACATTAATGGTTCCATGCTTGCAGTATAATGTCGCTTTCCCTCTAATCTTCATAGCAGAAGTAATTTCAGTAAACTGAGCAATATATATTTCACCTTTGTCTAATTTTTCCGTATGATGAAATTTTGTATCCTTTCCTCTGGTTAACCCAATAATAGTAACTCCGTTTTCTTCGGCTCTTATTACAATATAGTCACCGCAAACTCCATCAATATATTCTTGCATATAAAACACCCCGCACTAATATTATATTATTTCAAATGAAAAATCAATACATTTTATTGATATTTATTGCCATAAAACACGTCAAAAATTAAGTTTTGCTTAATTATACGACTTTTACACAATCATCTCCAACAATATTTTTTAATTCCGACAACAAAATATCACTTAGTTTAACCCATTTATCCCTCGAAGCCAATGTCAGCTTGTTGTTTTCTTCAAAAAATACATATACCGGAACGTCGCCGTTGAAAAATTTCAATATGGAAGTAATTTCTTCAAGAACACTTTTTTTATCTTTCCGTATCTTAATATATAATCTTTCAGGCTTATTGATTTGGTTGACAGGAATGACTTCCTGGCACAATATTTTGGGCTGTTCATCCTCTCTAATACTTATTCTGCCTTTTATCACAACAATATTATCCTCATGAATGTACTGGGAATATTTGCTAAGTATTTTGGGAAAAACGATTGCCTCCACCTGACCGTATAAATCTTCCAAGGTAATAAATGCCATCATACTGTTATTTTTTGTGGTTTTTGTTTTTTTATGAAGGATAATTCCTCCAACCGTAACATTGTCGCCGTCCGACAAAGCCTTTACCTGAGCATTAAGATTGCCCTGCATGGAATCTTCCAAGGCTGCAATATCAGCAGTTGTAGTGTCTATAGCATGTTCCAGCCGGTCTCTGTATTCATCCAAAGGGTGTCCTGACAAGTACAATCCCGTTATTTCCTTTTCCATGGAAAGAATAACCTTCTTGTCAAACTCTTTTATGTCAGGGTAGTCATCCTTCCCCTTATTATCACTTAATGAAGCAAAGGAATCTGCAAACATGGATATCTGTCCGTCAACATTACGTTTTTTGCTCTGAGCAATGTCGTCTAATATTTTTTCATATACTGCCATCAGCTGTGAACGGTAAACTCCAAAGCAATCAAATGCACCACATTTTATAAGACTTTCAATAAGCCTTTTGTTCATATCCCCTTGGCTCATTCTTTCACAAAAATCCCTGAAATCCTTAAAGGCTCCATTTTTGTTTCTTTCTTCTATAACATCCTTTATGGCATTTCTTCCGACGTTTTTGACGGCAACCAATCCAAACCGTATACTGCTGCCATTAACGGTAAAACCGTCATAGCTTTGGTTAATATCCGGCGGAAGCAAAGTGATGCCCAGCCTTTTGCATTCCTGAATATATTCCGAAACCTTCACACTGTTGTCCAATACACTTGTTAAAAGTGCAGCCATGAATTCCGTAGGATAATGGCATTTTAACCATGCTGTCTGATAGGCAACCACTGCATATGCGGCTGCATGGGATTTGTTAAATGCGTATTTTGCAAAATCCATCATCTCATTAAAAATTTCTTTTGCCACATTCTCCGGTACACCTTTTCTGACAGCACCGGGTACAAGAACATTTCCCTGATCATCTGTAATGCCGTATATAAAATTCGTCTTTTCCTTTTCCATGACGTCAGCTTTTTTCTTAGCCATCGCCCTTCTGACCAAATCAGCCCTGCCTAAGGAATAACCTGCAAGCTCACGCACAATCTGCATAACCTGTTCCTGATATACGATACAGCCATAGGTCATATTGAGTATATTTTCCAGAAGCGGATGCTTATACTGAATTTCTCCGGGATTATTTTTATTCCTTATATACCGCGGAATCTGATCCATCGGTCCCGGCCTGTACAAGGAAATGCCTGCAATAATATCTTCCAGAGAACGAGGCTGCAGTTCCTTCATAAACTGCTTCATACCAGAACTTTCCAACTGAAATACGCCCTCGGTTTCCCCCTGGCATAATAAATCATAAACCAAAGGATCATCATAGCTGATATTATTAATATCTATGTCTAAGCCTCTTGATTTTTTTACCATTTGTACCGCGTCTCTTATGACTGTCAGCGTTCTTAGTCCCAAAAAATCCATCTTTAAAAGACCTAATTCCTCAAGAGTAACCATTGGGAACTGTGTAGTAACACTGTCTTCGTTTTTTTGAAGAGGTACATAAGTACTGACAGGTTCTTTGGAAATAACCACTCCTGCAGCATGGGTTGATGCATGACGAGGTAATCCTTCAAGTGCTTTGGCAGTGTCAATTAGTTTTTTAACCTGCATATCGGTGTTATACAAATCCCTGAGCTCGCTGTTTACTTCCAGCGCCCTGTCAATGGTTATGCCAAGCTCAAAAGGAATATGCTTTGCCACTACATCCACATCCGCATATGGAATATTCAGCGCCCTTCCCACATCCCGTATGGCCGCTCTTGCCGCCATTGTTCCAAAGGTAATGATTTGTGCCACTCTGTCTTTCCCGTATTTTTCTATTACATAATCTATAACTTCCTGTCTGCGTTCATAACAGAAATCAATATCTATATCCGGCATACTGATTCTTTCAGGATTCAGGAATCTCTCAAACAATAAATTATATTTTATAGGATCTATATTGGTTATATCCAAACAATAGGCCACAATGCTGCCGGCAGCAGAACCTCTGCCCGGGCCTACCATGATTTCATGGTCCCTGGCATATTTTATAAAGTCCCAAACAATCAGGAAATAATCAACATATCCCATATCATTAATGACTTTAAGTTCATAATCAAGCTTGCTCTTTACTTCATCCGGAGGCGGATTCCCATATCTTTTCAATAAGCCCTCATAACACAGCTTATTAAGATATTCAAACGGGGTATATTCTTCAGGTACCTGATAAGAAGGCAAGTGAAGCTTTCCAAATTCAAATTCTACATTGCATTGCTCTGCAATTCTAACCGTATTGCTTAATGCTTCAGGAATATATGCGAACAACTCCTGCATTTCATCAGCAGACTTTAAATAAAACTCCGAGCCTTCAAATTTCATCCGATCTTCTTCATCAATTGTTTTCCCTGTTTGAATGCAAAGCAGAACATCCTGATACTCTGCATCCTCTTTATTAATATAATGTATGTCATTGGTCGCAACAACAGGTATACCTGTTTCCCGGGACAGTTTTATTAGTTGCTGGTTCACAATTTTTTGCTCTTTAATACCATGGTCCTGAAGCTCAAGATAAAAATTACCCTCGCCGAATATACCGTTGTATTTATAAGCCAATTGCTTTGCCTTCTCATAATTCCCATTGCTTATGGCTTTTGGAATATCCCCTGCAAGACAAGCACTTAAAGCTATCAGGCCTTCATGATATTTCTCCAGTATTTCAAAATCGACTCTCGGCTTATAGTAAAATCCCTCGGTAAACCCTATGGTTACTAATTGTATAAGGTTCTTATAGCCTGTCATATTTTTTGCAAGCAAAACAAGATGCCCCTGGGAACCATCCAATTCATTTACCTTGTCGTGCCTTGAGCGGGCAGCAGTATATACCTCGCAGCCAATAATAGGCTTTATGCCTTGCTTCATGGCCTCTTTATAAAACTCAATGACTCCATACATTACTCCATGGTCCGTAATTGCCAGGCTATCCATTCCCATATCTTTGGCCTTTTTAATTAAATCTGTGATTCTGCAAGCACCATCAAGCAAGCTGTATTGAGTATGAACATGCAAATGTACGAAAGACGTCATTTTATATCCTCTTTCCATAGCTAATAATTAGGTAATTGCAAACAAATCAGGGTTGTCCTCCCTACAATATATGATTTTTTTAATCTTAACCATATATTTAGGGAACGACGACTCTGTCGTCCCGCATTTTGCAATTAACTATTAATAATGACCTTTTGCTATTAATACTATTATAGTCTATTTTTTCTTAAAACGAAAGGTCAAAGAAAAAAATCAGCCTTTACAACTGATTTTTGAAATAATCATACCGATTAATATTTTCATAAATTTAAAAAGGGAGCTTGTTTATCAAGCTCCGATGCAAATATCTAAAACTCACATGTATCAATAATCAACAAACTTTTGAATTTCTCCAAATCAACTTCTTCATAACTTTTTTTGGCTTCCCCGTCAGCATTAAAAATAATTCTTACCACCGGCCTCGTAGGATGGGCACTGTTTAGCTTTACAACAATCCCTTTTTCGCCTGTATTCAATACCACGCCGGTTCCTAAAGGATAAATGGCAATGGTCTTTATAAAGCTTCGTATTACTGTCGAATCAAAGTGCTTGATACATGGATTTGTTAAATATTCAACCACCTTATATGGCTTCACTTTCCTGCGGTATATTCTGTCTGATGTAAGTGCATCATAAACATCCGCAACCGCTACAATTTTTGAAAAAGGATGAATACATTCTCCCTTTAAGCCTAAAGGGTATCCGCTGCCGTCCATGCGTTCATGATGCTCTAAAACGACAATCTGAGACTCCGGGCTGATACCTTCGCTTCTCTTTACTATATCATACCCATATATGGTGTGTTTCTTTATCTCTTCAAATTCATCATCGTCCAACTCGCAGGGTTTTTTCAAAAGCTGCTCAGATACTGCTACCTTCCCCACATCATGCAATATGGAACCTGTTCCTATGCATATTAGTTCAGGCTGCGTCATGCCAAGTCTGATTCCTGTTATTAAAGACAACACACATACATTCACTGAATGTGAAAAAGTATAGTTGTCCATGGACCTGATATCGCTGAGATTATAAATAATATGAGGATTTTCAATAAGTTCATCAATTATACGCTGCACTGCTTCTTTTACAGCTTCCGATTCAAATTGTGCTTTAGCCTTGCAATCCTCCATTATATTTCTTACCAGCATCTTTGTTTCCAGACGAGTTTTTTCGCTGATCACATCTTTAACAACAACGCCATCTGAAATTTCATCTTCCACATAGACTTTCAAAATATTACAATCCACTAAACGGGCAATATATTGTTCTTTCAGTTCGACTCCTTCACTTAACAGAACCCGCCCATCATCCGTGTAAATTGTCTTGGCAAGGATCATTCCGCTTTTTATATGGTTCAATGATATTCTACTCATTTTTCCCCCTGGAAAAAATATAATTAATCTTTCTTATACCATTTCTTAGCAAAAAAAATAAGTATCTTTCATACCTTCGGAAATAATTATTCTACATAATGCCCAAAAATTCCTGCATAAAATTACATAAAAAAGAACAATAATTCTCCGGCACCAGAGTGTTGTTGTTTTCTATAGGGCTTTCGTACTATTTTGCAAATTTTCAGCTATTTTAATAATTTTTCTCAGCCTGTGATTGACTCCGGATTTCCCTATAGGAGGATCAAGCATTTCCCCCAGCTCTTTCAAGCTTGCATCCTGAAACTTCATCCGTAGTTCTGCAATCTCACGCAAACTTTTAGGAAGATTTTTTAACCCCATATGTTCCTGAATATATTGAATACTCCAAATCTGTTTCATGGCAGCATCCAATGTTTTTTCAAGATTCGCCGTTTCACAATTTACTACCCTGTTAACATTATTTCTCATTTCTTTCATGATTCTTATATTTTCCAGTTCCATAAGTGCTTTATGGGCACCCATAATGTTCAACACATCGACAATGTTTTCACTGCCTTTAAAGTACACAACATAATTCGATTTTCTGATTACTGTCTTTGCATATAAACCAAAGCTGTTCAACAAATTACATAAGTCCTTGCTAAGCAGATAATGATGTGTGACAATTTCAAAATGATAGTTTTTTTCAGGATCCGTAATAGACCCTCCGCCTAAGAACGCTCCTCTGATAAATGCCTTGCGGCAGCATTCTGAACTAATGAATGCATCATGTATTCTGAAATGTACTAATTCCCTGTTGTTCATATTTCCGTTAATTAAGCCTGTTTCAATAAGAATGGTATTTAAACTTTCCTTTTCACCTACATATAAAGTATAACTGTTGGTATACCTGGATGCCTTGTGCTTTTTTATTCTTACATCCATATGAATATCAAATGACCACTTGCATAAATTGAATATCCTTCTGGCTACAGAAGCATTCTCTGTGTATATTTTTAAAAAGCTGTTGTTTGCATTAATATTTATTACACCGGCAAAACATATAATCCCTGCAAACTCCGCAATACAGTCACACAGTTTTGGCCTCGGAAGAGTGCTTAATTCATTTTTTGTTTCGGAAGCAAACGACACTTCCTCACCTCCATAGAAATATTTCCCAAACAATCGTTTAACCATAATTGAACAATGGTCAAACGACATTGTTTGATGATATCTTGGTAGCAGGGGCGGATGACCCTATCCGCCCGAAATGTGCAAATCACACCTTCTGCTTTAACCTGTCTTTAACATAATAATAATCAATGATCCTTTTCTTATCCCTTATTCTTGCACTGTCTACAGCCAGTTCTGCTATAATACGGGCAAGTTTTTTGGTATCGTGTCTGATATATCCGTGATGTATGGCTAAAATATCTCCCTCGATTAGCTTTACATTATTATTCCTGAACATTGCCCTGTCTATCCTGACAGGTTCTGCCCCGTCCTCAAAATATTTATTCAAAAGTCCACCTGATATTATATGTGTATTTACAATACAATAATCAATAAAACGACTTCCTGCATGTTCTTCAATAGCAGCCAGATGCTCATAGGCAGTATAACCTTCGGTTTCACCCGGCTGAGTCATAATATTGCATACATATATTTTAAGGGCAGGACTGTTTTTAATGGCCTCTGAAATGCCTTTTACCAGAAGATTTGGTATGATGCTTGTATAAAGGCTCCCAGGACCAAGGATAATAATATCCGCCTCCGAAATAGCATCTATTACCTCAGGAAGGGGCTCCACATTCAGTGGATGAAGATGGACATTTCGTATTCTGCTCCGATGAACCATCTTCATTCTTGAAATTTTAGATTCTCCGCACACTTTAAGTCCATTATCAAAAATCGCACACAGCTCAACATCCTGCGATGTCACCGGCAATACTCTCCCTGTAACAGCCAATACGTCACTTGTTCTTTTTACCGCCTCAACAAAACTGCCGGAAATACCATTCATTGCTGCAAGGAATAAATTACCAAAGTTCTGTCCTTTTAAGCTGCCTTCCGTAAATCGATATTGAAAAAGCTGTTCCATAACCGGTTCCGTATCAGCAAGTGCCAGAATGCAGTTTCGTATATCTCCGGGAGGGAGCATTCCCAAATCCTGCCTTAACATTCCTGAGCTTCCTCCATCATCTGCTACGGTAACCACTGCCGTAATATTCTCTGTATAATGCTTAAGCCCCCTGATCATCGTAGAAAGACCTGTGCCGCCTCCCAAAGCAACTACTTTGGGGCCCTTGGCAACCGACTTTTTTTCTACTATGAAATTTTCAATTCTATCTTTATTGACTGTTACTTTTATATTCACATTTCGAATATAATTTTTTATGGTTTCAACCCAATATCTAATCTCCTTAGCTATGACGCTCCCTCCTGTACATTAAATTTTATTTTCCCAGCTTTCTGTCTTTATCAATGTCTCTGTGGTCGATTAATACACGATGGTTGGTTTCACTCAACAAATTATATAGTGTTTCTGCCACAGTTACCGAACGATGCTTTCCTCCGGTGCATCCAATGGATATTACCAGCTGAGACTTTCCTTCTTCAATATAATGCGGTATAAGGAATTCAATCATATCATGAAGTTTTTCCACAAATATCTTTGTCTGAGGCCATTTAAGCACATATTCACTGACTTCCTTTTCCTTGCCTGTATGCTCCTTAAGTGAACTGATATAGTAAGGATTTGGCAAAAATCTCACATCAAATACCAAATCGGAATCCAACGGTATGCCATATTTAAATCCAAATGACACGATGTTTATAATGATTCCTTCATATTTTTTCCCTTCTACAAATATGCTGATAAGCTGTTCCTTCAACTGCTGGGGCAAAAGATTGGAAGTATCGATAATATGGTCAGCACGATTTCGAACCTGCTCAAGCATATCTCTCTCTGCCTTAATTGCTTCAATAATTCTGCCTTCAGGAGATAACGGATGCTTTCTACGGCTTTCTTTATATCTTTTTATCAAGACCTCATCACTTGCTTCAAGAAATAGAATTTCATAGCTATACCTTGTTTTTTCAAGGGTCTCAAGCTCATTAAAAAGCTCATTGAATAAATCACCGCCCCTTATATCTATTACAAGTGCAACCTTTTCTATCTTGCCCTGGGACTGGAAACAAATTTCTGCAAATTTCGGTATTAGTGCCGGAGGCATGTTGTCAATACAGTAGAAACCAAGGTCCTCCATACAGCGTACCGCCTGACTTTTACCGGCTCCTGATAACCCTGTAATGATTACAAATCTCATCCTATAACCTCTCTTCTGTATAAAAAATTATTATCTTTCACCTACAAATTTAATTTCAGTATGCAATTCTACGTTAAATTTTTCTTTTACAGTAGCCTGTATATGCTGCACTAAATCAAGCACATCCTTTGCAGTCGCATTCCCTGTATTTACAATAAATCCACAGTGTTTTTCCGATACCTGTGCCCCGCCGATTCTAAATCCCTTCAGGCCACTGTCCTGAATAAGCTTTCCTGCATAGTACCCTTCAGGCCTGCGGAATGTGCTGCCGGCACTTGGCATATCCAGCGGCTGTTTTTCTCTTCTTCTTGTATTCAAGTCATCCATCTTATTTTTAATATCAACCATATCTCCAAAATCAAGCTTAAGGGTGGATTCAACAACAATCTTTTGAGTTCCCTGGAAAATACTTGTTCTGTAGCCGAACTTATGCTCTTCTCCTTTTATGGTTTTTATTGTTCCATCTTCATCGATATATTTTGTTTCCACCACCACGTCCTTCATTTCTCCGCCGTAAGCTCCTGCATTCATGACAATCGCACCGCCCAATGTTCCGGGTATTCCGGAAGCAAATTCCAAACCTGTAAGACCATTCTTTAACGCAATATTAGAAAGCTTGGAGAGAAGTACCCCGCAGCCTGCGGTTATATAGTTTTTATTCACATTAACATGTTGAATGGCATTATGAGTTTTTATGGTCAAGCCCCGGATTCCCTTGTCAGAAACCAACAGATTAGAACCATTTCCCATAACAAAATAAGGAATCCCATGCTGTTTGCTTAATTGAATAATTTGCGCAAGCTGCATAACATCATGGGGTACGAGTAAAATATCCGCATTCCCGCCGATTCGTAATGATGTATGGTTTTTCATGGGCTCATCTATATAAAAGCTTATATCCCTGTTAATCTTTTGCAAATCCATTATAAAATCTTTATAGTCATGCTTGCTGCACATGATATACCTCCCAACCGGATATATTTTGTCCTCACAAAACTGATTTATTAAGCCTACTGCCATTATATCAAAAGAAAAGCATAAATAGAATCTATTTATGCTTTATAGACAGCAGTTTATTTTATCTGCACAGCATAGCCGCTCCGATAATCCCTGCATCATTGCCCAGAAGCGCAGCTTTTATTTCAGTCCTCAGCAGTTCTTTACAATATATTTCTTCATAAACATACTTTCTGAGAGGCTCAAGAAGATATTCCCCTTCCTTGCTAATACCTCCACCGATTACTACTGCCTGCGGCTGAAAAACATTGATTGCATTTGCTACACCCACCGCAATAAACCTAATATAGTTATCAACCACCCTTTTTGCCGTATCATCACCTTGTTTTGCAGCATCAAAAGCAGTTTTGCCGTTGACCTTGTCCAAATCGCCTGCAACCATATCATACATTAGAGAATCAGGATTTTTGCTTATGGCTTCACGTGTTTGCCTGATAAACGCCGTAGCCGAAGCATACGTTTCCCAACATCCTTTCCTTCCACAGGTGCACGGTTCTCCATCCATCTGTACAACAGTATGTCCAAACTCTCCTCCTGCATAATTAAATCCGCTGTATATTTTTTGGTCAATGATAATACCGCTTCCAACGCCTGTACCAAGCGTAATCGTTATGGAATTCCTGACATCTTTTGCAGCTCCTGCTACAGCTTCGGCCAAAGCAGCACAATTTGCATCATTTTCTATGTAAACCGGCAAGTTGATGTATTTCTGAAACTCCGTTCTCATGGGCACATGATAAAAATTCAAATTATTTGCATATACAATCATTCCTTCAGCAGCATCCGGCGTACCGGGACTGCCTATACCTACCGCTTTCACATCATCCATGGTATGTCCGGCATCCTCCACTACTTTCATGGAGAGCATGGCCATATCCTTGATAATTTCGGTATAATGCCTTGAAGAACAAGTTGGAACACTGTCCTTATGCAAGATATTTCCATTTTCTCCCACCAGTCCTACAGCTATATTTGTTCCTCCTAAATCGATTCCAATATACATGCTTCATCCCCCTATTACATTTTATTTTCAAATAATGTGTTTTTTTCAATCTCATTCATTAATCTCTGGTTCAGTTCTTCAGCGGCATTATAGCCCATCTTCTTTTGCCTGTGATTCATAGCGGCAATTTCAACGATAATTGCAAGATTTCGGCCCGGCCTGACAGGGATGGTTAATGACGGTATTTTCAAATCCAAAATATCCGTATATTCATCCACCAGTCCAAGCCTGTCGTAATGCTTGTTATCATTCCATGCTTCAAGGTTAATGACCAAATCAATTTTTTCCGTATCCTTGACAGCACCCATACCAAATATCTTTTTCACATCAATGATTCCTATACCCCTGATTTCAATAAAGTGCCTGATTATTTCAGGTGCACTGCCCACAAGAGTCCTTTGTGAAACCTTTTTTATTTCCACAGCATCGTCTGCGACCAAACGATGACCTCTCTTAACCAATTCTATAGCAGTCTCGCTCTTTCCTACGCCGCTTTCTCCAAGAATCAGGATGCCTTCGCCATATACTTCAACCAATACTCCATGGCGGGTAATTCTTGGTGCCAGCCACGTACTCAGAAAACCTATCAGGCTGCTCATAAATGTAGATGTGGTTTCTTCGGTTCTCAGAATCGGAATGTTATATTTTTCTGCCACCGCCATCATTTCCGGAAAAACATCCAGCTTCCTCGTTAAAATTACGGCCGGTATATTGGTGCTTAAAAGCTTTTCAAAAATATTGAAACGCTCTTCAGACGACAAATTTTGCAAATAGGTTGTTTCAACCTTACCGATTACCTGCAATCTTTTATTGTCAAAATAATCGAAAAAACCTACCAACTGCAGTCCCGGCCTGTTTACATCGGCAGCGGTGACTTTAATATCTTCAATATTTTCCGGACGATAAACAACTTCCAGATGAAATTCCTCAATGATTTTGCCTAAAGTAACAAAAAAGGTTTGGTTATCCAACGTTGTTCCTCCTGACTTAAGCTTTTTTAACTATTATACACTTAAAGTCTGCTTTATGGAATAAAAAAATGATTTTTATCGAATCCATTCTGTATTTGTTGCAGGAACCAGAAGACGACAAGGGATGGACCAAGGTCACAAATAAACAAAAATTACATATTTTCCCGTTTGTTTTAAGTATTATATCATTAGACATTATATACGACCTTTATACTTCTGGTATTCGATATTCCATAAACAGTTAAAGAAACAATAAAACATGTTACTAAAACAGTAACTCATAATAGAAATATCTTTGAAAATTTAGCCATTAATTATATCTCTCCTTCCCCATAGTGCTTTATTTGATATTCAGCCTTTTTGTACCATTACCCTGATCTTTTTTCAGTTGTATTATATTTTCAGTGACTGAATCGAATGTATCGTCATGACTAATAATAAACAGCTGGTCGAAGCCTTCGGTCAGCTCCGGAATGATTTGCGCCAGATTGCTCCTGCGCTCACTATCCAGATTTCCGGTGGGCTCGTCAAAGAAACCAACTTTGGCATTGGACATTTGTTTCAAAAGGCTGAGCCTTACAGCCAGTGCTGCAGTCATTTGCTCTCCGCCGGAAAGCTGCTTGAAAACTCTCCTCCTGCTTTGATGATGGATTTGATCCATTAACACAACTTCGTAGTCATCCTGCCATTCCAGGCAAACATTTTCCCTGGATACTTCACGATAAATCTTATTGGCTTCATGAGCAAGATATTCACGGTAAACAGCGCCAACTTTTTCACCTGCCCTGTTCAATACGCTTCTTATATATTCCATCATGGACCTTATACTGTTATACTTTTCAATTTTCAGTTGAATATTTTCGATTTCCTTCTTCGTTTTTTCCATTTCCACCAGTCGTGCATTTAAATCGTTAAGATTGTTCTGCCTTTCTTCCAGGTCCTTTGCCATCACTGCAATCTCCGTCTGAAGCGTAACAACCTTATTCTCATAAAATTCAAGACTTTCAGGGTCATACTCTTTGTTAAGGCTCTCTATTTTTTCATTGATTTCCGTCAGCCTTTTTAGTTTTTCATTTAATTCCGATTCTTTTATTGCGATGTCTTCCTGAAGCTCTTCTGTCTTTTTCGCCTCTTGCTCATATTTTATGTATTCGTTGTAAGCCTCCTGATTCGCCTTTTGAAGGGCTTGCTGCCCCTCAATATGCCTATCCACTTCTTCATATTCTTTTAATTTTTCCTGAATGCTGTATTTCTCTGAATTTATGGTTTCTACTTCCTTTTCTTTGGCAAATAAAGCCTTCAGCTGATGGTCAAGCTTCATTCCCCTTTCTGACAATGACTTTTGTTCCTCTTCAAGCATTTCCTGTTTTTTTACAAGCTGCGAATACAAATTGGAACATTTTTGTTCTTCTCTGGCAACAACATCCTTTAGCTTTTCATACATCGTTTTTGCATATCTGAATTGATAGGAGATTTTTTTATACAAAACAGAAGCCAAAGAAACAATTTCCTCCAACTGACTGCAGGACTCCTCGTCAAAAACACCAACAGCCGAATCATAATTTTTCAAGGTAAGTTCTATTTCAATACAGGAGTTTTTCCATTCATCCGCTAAATCAATGCATTCCTGGATTCCTTCATAATCCTTTAATTCATTGGTCAAAGATATATACTTATTTAACAGCCTACTAAAAAGCTCTGCAAATTCAAGCCTAAGTATTTCGGTAAAATAGTGTTTGAAAGCTCGAATATACTGGAGCTTCTCATTGCTCTTTTCAATCATTATTTTCTTGTCTGCTTCTATGGAAGACAACTCTTTTCGTAATCCATCAACCTTTTGTACTTCCTGCTCCAACTGTTGTATATTTTCTGTAATTTGTTTCATTTTACTGCCGATTTCATTTATCTGCGATTTAAAATAGGTTGTCAAATCACCGTCAATATTTTTACATTCGGTATTTAAAAATGGACATAAACCTCCCCTGGTCTTTTCAATGTTCTCATTTAATATGTCAAGCTTCTGTTTCAGGGCTGCTTTCTCCGTCTTATACCTGTCAAGCTCTTCGGAAAGCTGCATCAGATTATCCAACCGCTGCTTCAGTTCCGGTTCTTTCGTTATGTTTTCATTCAGCTTCCGTATGGTTTCAATATTATTGGACCATTTGGAATATCCGTCTGCAATTCTGTCCTTAATATTGTTAAATTTATTAACGGCTTCCTCATCTTCATTCAGCAACTGATCAATTTCTTTTACTTTCTGCTGTATTCCGTTCATATTACTTATATTGGATTGAGCTTTTTCAATTTCAGTTTGATTAGAAGCAATAAGCGCTTTCTTTTCGGCTACCAGCAGCGAATTTTCCTTCTGCTGCTGCATGATTGCCTCTCTTTCCGCACTTAATTGTGTGGTCAGCTTCACTGCGGCACTTTCCTTTTCAGCAAGCTGTTTCATCAGCATATCCCTATATTTCCGTTTTTCTTCAAGCACCTCCAGCTTTTTCGATGCTTCAATATAAACGGAGTAGCCTTCTGCAGACTGTTTTACTTTCTCCTTTGCTGTTAAAGCGGCTGTTAACTGCCCTTGAAGTTTTTCAACGGCTTCCCTCAAATTTTCGATATTTAATGCTATTATTTCTTTTTCTTTAAGGGATATTTCCAAATCCGCCTTTATGCCTCTTAAAGAATCCCTCTTTTTTATATCTCTTTCCAGGCTTTCCTTTTTCAACTCAAGCTCTTTTGAACCACTTTCAATCACCTCTGTAAGCTGGCTTATACTATTTTTTACATGGTCATATTCTCTGACACGTTCTTCTAAAACTGCCTGTTTCTTTTCTTCCTGCGCTATAATATCACTGTCAATATAGCTGATTACCGACCTTGTGTTTTCCCAGGCCTGCCTATAGGCTTCGACCTTAAGGAGCTTATTGAATGTCTGACGCCTGGTTGACGGCGTTGTAAGAAAAGGGGCGGTAAAAGTGCCCTGGCTCACACCAATAACGTCACTAAACAGTTGAGAAAGATTTTCATCCTGAGGTATGCCCATACAGTCCTTAAGCCATGCTTTTACATCGGCTTCTCCATGAAGATCCAATTCACACTCCATTTCTGCATCAAAAACCAGCCACGAATTAACATTGCCGAACTTCCTTACTACTCTGTAAATGCGCTGGTCGTTGCCTTCAAATTCAACGGTAATAATTCCTCTTTTGGCTCCATATCGGACGAAGTCTCCAATCTTTCCGGGCTGCGCGTCAAATAATGCATAACCTATACTTTCAATAATTGTTGTTTTGCCTGCACCGTTTATTCCGCATATAAAGTTAATTCCGTTGTTGAATACGATGGTTTCATCTTCATAGCTTTTCACGTTTTCAAGATGAATTTTATGGATCTTCACCCTTTCTTCACCCCTTTCCTGTATTCTCCGGCAGCTGCGGCTTCATTGCCCGATAAAATCATGTCCTCCGTTGCATTTTCCAGCAAAGCAATGATATCTTCCGGCTTGCTGTCGACTGCTGACAGTTCCTTTACTTTAAGAATCAGGTTTACAATAGTGTCTGCCGCATCCTTGTATTCAGGTTTTTCCTGTTCTATCATCTTTCTTATTACACTGCGTTCTATGCTGACTCTGTCAAATCTGTCATAACTGCTATCATCCGAAATTTCAGGCAGATTGGTATTGTTTATAATGTCAACTACAAGACACTCATATTTTTGCTTTATAATGTTTGATATATCTGTAGTATCAATGGCATAAGAATGAAAATCCACTTCACCGTACAACATGATTTGAATCATGGATTTCTCTTGTATATCTGCCGCCTGCGCATCCAACTCCTGTGTAATTTTAGGTATGACTTCGGAAGGACTGGATAATCCGTGTAAATTAATATCTATGTAATAAATATTCCTTCGTTTGCTTTCAATAAAGCGAACCGTTTTTTCTTTTCCGTTAATGATTACGTGATAAAAGCCTTTTTGCCTTTGGCTCCTTGCCTCATCGATATGGACTGCTTCCGGGGCACCCGGATTAAATATGTATTCATTAAGCTCCTGACGGCTGTGTATATGCCCCAGTGCCAGATAATCCACCGTTCCTTCAAGCTTCTCAAGCACCTTGCTGCTTACGCCTGCCATGTCCTGTCCCATAAGCTTGTCTACCGCAGCATGGAGAAGCATTATGGTAAAACTGTCTGAAGGCCTGATATCCTCCGATACTTCCTCCAGCCTCTGTCTGGTGGTAGCTCCAAGATAACCAAGGCCGATTATTCTTAGCCCTTCGTCTTCCATTACGCAACCCCTTTGCCCGTTATATGGACTCAGCACCAGTTTCCCTTCGGCTATTTCAGGCTTCAACAAATAAATAAACCCCTCATCATTTAAAAAATCCATCCAGGACTGGCCTTCCAAATAAAATGCCTTATCGTGGTTTCCTTCAATTGCCACAGTTCTTATTCGGGCCTCTTTAAGCTTCTTCAACACAACAATTGCCTGCTCAAGGGTTTGAGCGTTTATGTTCCTTTGATGGAATAAATCCCCACCGATTAAAAGATAATTAACGGAATGGTCAATGGCATACTCCGCAATATGAGCAAATGCCTGTCCGAAATCCTGCCAGCGCTGCGGCTCGTTATACTGCTGGCAGCCAAGATGCAGGTCACTGCAATGTACAAAGCTTATAGGTTTCATGACAACACTTCCTATTCATGTTCTTTATTTGTAAATACCAAAAATACCGTCAATGGTATTTTTTTAAATAACTATTTGTCTTCACCGTGATTCTTTCTGGTGACCACAGGTCGCACCCCACAATAATGACGGTTTATCCATCTATGAATCAGCATCCACGGTAGGGCGGACGACTCTGTCCGCGCGTAATGCAATTCATACAAATTCTTCAGCTATCCATAAAATTTAGATTATGCAATTTTTGAAAGAAACAAAAAACTCAGAAACTAAAATTTCTGAGTATAAATGTTATGAATTCTGCTGTTCTAATAGTTGTACTGCAAGCCGCGCATTTTCCATTGCTTTTTCTTTAAGTTTGATAACATCTCTTTTTAATTGTTCTGCAATTTCATGTCTTCTCGGCCAAACATCATCAATCACCTTACATAAATGCTCAAATTCTATACTGGTTATATCTCCGGCAGTCACCTGTCCGATATAATTGAGAAATGCCTGTACTTTTGCTTCATAGGCAAGACCGATCATGGGAACTCCCAAAGTTGCCGCGTATATAAGTGCATGAAGTCGCATGCCTATCAATAAGTCACATTTTTGAATGACGCCCAGCAGCTCCGGTACGGAGTATTTATTTTTTAATATATATGGCCTGCTTTTCATTCTATCCGCTATTGAATTAATTACCCATGTATCACGTGGAAAATGCATTGGTATAAATAAAATCTCTGCATCATATGTTTCTTTGATATAATCGGCGGTTTTTGCAATAATGTCAGAATATCTGGACTGTTTTTTCCAACCTCTTATGGATATACATACAAGCTGTTTATCGGTATTGATTTTTTCAGCATTTAGTATTTCCTTTACCCTTGTTTCGTTTACGGGAGTCAATGTAAGTGCAGGGTCCGCCGTAACCAGAACAGGAGGTTTATCAATTTTAAGACGCTTAATCTCCTTGAACGATTCTTCTTCTCTGAGAGTTACCAAATTTACCTGATTTACAACATCCCTGACCAATTTTTCATTCTTCTTTTTATTAATGGGCCCTATTCCATTTGCATATATCATGACCTTTTTTCCTAATTTTAATGCTAAGCGTATGGTACCAAGGTAATATAACAGGGACCGCGTGCTGGTTATATCCTGCAGGAGGCTCCCACCGCCGTTTATAAACAGCTTTGACTTTTTAATAAGTCGGTATAACGCAAAAAAGTTAAACCGATTAATGGATTTAACACCATATACCCTGCTCGTCTCCCTTGGATTCATAGACAACACATTAATTCTGATATCCGGCTTTAAAGACCTGAGATTATTAACAATGGCCATTAATATGGCATCATCCCCGCTGTTCTTAAATCCGTAGTATCCCGATATAACCACATCATTTTCCTTTTTGTTTCTCTGCTGTCTCTGTAATATCTGCCTATAAATATTGACATGACTCTCCGCAAGGCTTTTATTGGAAAAGCTGCTTTTTGCCCGCTGATATAGCTTTTCTCCAAGCTCAGTTCTCAGCTTTTTATCATTGATTAACCGAATTAGCTTTTCAGCCATCTCTTTATAATTGCCGGATTCAAAAAGAAAACCATTTTCTCCGTCACGAATGAGGTCAGGAATACCACCGACCGCTGAACTGACTGTAGGCTTCTTCAGACGTGCCCCCTCCAGCAAAACATATGGGAAGCTCTCACTGTAAGATGTAAGCGTATTGATATCAATTGCTTCAATAAAGTCATATATTCTATCAATAAAGCCAGTAAAAAATATGTGTTTTTCTATTCCAAGCTTTTCAGCCAGCTGCCGGAGATTATCTCGTTCCGGTCCTTCTCCGGCTAATATGAATTTGACATTGGAAACCTGTTTTAATACTTCAGCAGCAGCTTTGATAAATACCTCATGACCTTTTACCTTATCAAAGCGTCCGATAATACCAATTAAAACATCATCTTCATGAGCATCAATATGGACGGATTTTAAAAATTGCTCACGCGTGCCAAAAGATATTTCCTTGTCAAAATCAATTCCATTATATACAGTAAATACATTTTCCCTGGGATAACCTCTGGATACCAGCATATTTCTGAAATTTTCAGATACGCCGATATAATAGTCAAGAAACCTTAAAGACAATACATTCAATCCTGTATATACAATCCTGCGATATATGTTTCCGGTAAAATCCAACCGGTAATCGCTGTGAACCGTAGTAACCACAGGTATATTAATATACATTTTAAGGATTGCAGCTATAAAATTGGCTCTGGCACCGTGAGCATGCAGAATCTGGTATCCTTCTTTTCTTATAAGCTCAACGATACCTTTAATTACTTTAAGGTCATATCTGTGCTTTTGCAAAAATAACTCCACCGGTATATCTTTCTCCAATATTTCCTGATAAAAAACACCTGGTGTCAAACATATGATTTTAACATCAATTCTGTTTTTAAGTTCCTCCAGCAGTGAAAAAACATGTGTTTTTGCACCGCCGCTGTCACCACCGCTGATTATATGCAAAACCTTCATAACTTGCCCTCTTCTAATCTTGATTTTATCTTCTTTGCAGGAACACCGCCCACAACCGTGTACGGCGGAACATCCTTTGTAACAACCGCCCCGGCCGCTACAACAGCACCTCTCCCAATAGTAACACCCGGAAGAATAATAGCCCTTGCAGCAATCCAGACATCATCTTCAATGACCACAGGCCGCGGCTCCGTATTGCCCTGATCAATCATAGGAATGTCCAAACGGTCAAACCTGTGGTTTCCCGTATAAATAATGACATCCGGTCCCATCATTACATTATTCCCAATGGTCAGAGGTCCCTGAACCCTGCAGTTAATTCCCAGGCCTGATCGGGAGCCAATGCTGATACCTTTGCCGGAGCCAAAAAAAGCACCATGCTCAATATTAAAATCGTCCGCACTGCTGTCAAAGATATTCTTGCAAAGCGCCCTGCGTATCTTTTTGGAACCAAATGAATAGGGGGAATCGGAGGCAGGCAAGTGCCTTGCAAATGCGTAATATAAAATTGTGCAAATCGTTCTCTTTATACTCATACATTCTCCCCTTTAGATGATGCAAGTTTAATAGCTGACATAATAATACCAAGAGTAATCCAGAATACCAGCATGGTTCTTGGATAAAACCATACATACTCAGCAATACAAATAAAGCTTATGCCTGTTATGGAAGCTATGGAAGCTATGAATATATTCCTAAAATAATGGTCCTCTGATTTCTTCATGTTTTGAATGCTTTTTTTAACCATTCTGACCAAATACCACAAAAAGCTGACAATTGCAACTATTCCCATCTCCACCCAGATTTCAAGATACAACATATGAGAATGAGGAGCAATTGTAGCTTCCGGCCGTGCATAATTTGCATATATTCTGGAAAACGGCGCAGGCCCTAATCCGATACCTGTAGCCCAGTAATCCTTAAGCATGTTCAGTACGCCTTCCCATATATATATGCGGTACGCATTAGAGGAATCCTGAAGATTTCCAATGGTCATCGCACGATTGATAATGGTTTCAGGCAAAAAAGGTACCGCTATCAAACTTAGAACAAAAGCAATCGGTATAAGCTTCCAATCTATGAAGAACAGCACAACAAAAACCGCAAGAACAAATGCTACCCAACCGGAACGGGAATACGTAATTGCCAATGCAATAACCGGAAGAACCAATCCGAAAGAAAATAACAGCTTTTTGCTCTTGCCTTCAATATTCATTACATAAGCAGCACACAACGGTAAAAGCAAAATCAGATACTCGGCATAGTTATTGGGATTTCCCATGGTAGAATACACTCTGCCCGGCATGCCTTTATTAACCTCAACATCTGTTAAGGTCGGGTCAACTTCCACACCTACTATTCCCTGGTAAATGGCATAAAGTGAAGTAGCTGCAACTGCTAAATATACCGTAAAAAGCACAAGATTCAAACTTTTTTTTGAATTTATCGAACTTGCCAGTATAAATGAAAACAGTAAAGAAGCTGCAAAAAATAAAAATATTCGGAAGCTGTCTGCAGGCACGATTGATGTCATTGCCGCTATCACAACTGCCAGAGCAAATAATACAAAGAAGAAGTCCACACTTGTAATGGAAATTTTCTTCCTTTTAAGGGCACAATTCACAAAATACATGATTAAATAAAATACTGCCGCCAGCACGCTATACAGGTTATTCCAATACATATGCGGAACTATTGACATGCCAAATAGAAAAACACACAAACCCGCTTCAAAGCGGATGAAAGTCAGTCCAATAACTCCCAGCAGTGCTATTACAGCAACTGCTTTTAAAGGAGACATAAAAAAACAAAGAGCTCCTATGAACATCCCGATTAATAAATAAAACATTACAAATGCCTTTTGTTTCATAATAGAAGTCATTATATTTACTCCTTTATTGCTAATTAAAAATTTCAAATGCCTTTAATCTGAAATAAGCCACTGAATCAATCGGATAACCTTGCTTTCATGAACTGCATTTTGCAATTTATTATGACCGACACATGCCAAAACCAACAGCAATATCAGAACAATCAGCCTTGACAGCAGCCCAAACAAAGTAAATGAGTTGCTAATACAAACCGATATCATATTCATTATTACAAAACCCGCTAACACGGCGGAAACTGCCGATATCAGACTTCCTGCATCCTTCAGCGGTTTTATAAACGAAAAATATATTCTGCCGTTTATACTTTTGATGTCATTTTCCTTCAACCATTTGTAAGCTTGTCCGAATAAATTCAAAACAACATCAATAAATTTCTGCAATGCTTTGCATACTGCGCTTTCCTGCCACAAAGCAGATATTCTTTCCTCTTTCAAGATATATCCATATAGGATACTGCTTTTCTTAATGCTTTTGACGGAATCGGAAAAATCACTTAACAGAGCATGAACATAGCTGCATTGATATATCTGAACAACTCTCCTTATAAAGGAAGATGCTGTTTGCAGTATATAACTATCAAACATAAAAGCCACTCCTTTATTTTGGCTGGATATCATATACCCTTGCCCAGATTTTAGCCTTTCCTGCTCGTATGGCAAGTGAATGACCAATACCATAATTAATGGAACTAATAACCGCACCGTTATTTCCGATGGCGCCATCAACCTCTGCAGTAATGAGGATTGATTTCATGCCTTCCTTGTTTCCTCTGACATACTCGCCTTTATCATTAACCCCCCAAGCTACCGCTTCATCTACTACAACGTCAGTAATTTTACCCAAATATGTACTCTTTGTATCGTCTACCACAACATCGTCCTTTTGAACAACCCTTGTAACAAATTCAGGAACTTCTTCAGCATAAAACTTCAGTACGATTGTTTGCGACTGATTAGTATTCGCAATTTTAAATTTATAAAACGTACCTGCAGCAGCACCTATAATAATTAAAAGAATCAATAAATCAATAATGTTAATTTTGCCAAACAATTTTCCTTTGTTATCCAGTATCATTTGCTCACACACCTTTATAAAATTTTTATGTTATTTAATATATACCTTATAGGTTTCCTCAAGGATATTCTTTAAATTAAATACTTCATGAATGGTCTTTATGGCATTCTTACTGTATTTATCATATAATTGCCGGTTGCTCATAATGGTATTTATGGCATTTGCCATACCCAGCTCGTCACCATATTGAACAAGAATGCCGCAGTCATGTTTCTGGTTGACAATATCACTGTTTCCTCCTACATCGGTTGCGATTACAGGCAATCCTTTATCCATTGCCTCCAATATTGCAAAGCTTAACGCTTCATTCCCGGAAGCAGAATTGATAAACAAATCACTTGCCTTCACGATATCTTCCGCATCCGTCCTGTAGCCTGTAAGAATAATGCAGTCCTCAAGCCTGAGCTCTGTTATCAGTTGTTTTATTTCATCAAACAAAGGTCCGTCTCCCACAATCATACATTTAAAATCTTGATCCGTTATTTCTTTCAGTTTTGCTATGGACTTCACCAAAAACGCCAATCCCTTTTCGGGAGCAAATCTTGCCAGGGTTAGAATGACAAATTCATTATCGGATATCCCGAATTCCTTTCTTATATGGTTTCCTTTAGCAGCAGGCATATCTCCCGATGGTATTACACCGTTAAAAATCACCTTTATTTTGCTCCCAGGAATACCATTTTCAATCATTAGTTCTTTTCCCTTATTGCATACTGCTATGATTGCCTTATTGGCCGGCGTCATAATACGGTTGGTCATCTTCCACACAAAATTATTCGTCAAAGTAAGATGATTGGTATATATGACTTTTACTTTTGGATTAAACAACTTCGATAAAATTGCAATATAATTTTCTCTCGGGTACTGAGTATGTATAATATCAATTCCAAGCTGCTTGCATAATTTTGATAATTTAATGGCAGCCGATATATCAAAGGGATTTTTCATATTTATCTGATAAATGCCAATTCCAAGCTGACTTAATTGCTCAACCAGCAATCCTCCCTCATTATATGCAAAAAAACATTCAGCCTTTTTATTATGAAATGCTTCCACCAAATTACGCACATACTTCTCCGTACCTGCTTTACCTGCATGATTTAATAAGTACAGTATCTTCAGCATTAATTCCTACCACTCCTCTCTGTTCCATATCCCATAAGAATTATACCATCAGATATGCCTTATTTCAAGCTGAAGAAATGGCAATGCCGATGATTTATCCCTTAAGGTCAGCAATCAAGGCTATTCCCTGCTGAATACGTATTTCCCAGCCCCTGCACCATGAACTTCTCCAAACTTCTTATTATTTTTATCAAACAGCTTAATAACATTATTCCCTACATAAACCGCTTTCAGTTCAGTAACATTAAGCTTTTCATCTATTCCCAACAAAATATAGCTGTTCCATATTTCAACCGGTAAATCAGTAGGTTTTTTGTTTTCCACAGGTAAAATATACTTAATCTCCGTATTTTGGGCTGCTGCCCTAACGCCTCCTGTCAAGGCCCAATCACTGGATGTTACGTTATGTATATGCTCATGATAGTAATAATTTTGTTCCGTATAAAAAGGAGCCGCATTAAAGACAACAGCTTTTTTACTACCATTATAAAAACCTTCATCCCTAACCGTATGAACAATATTGCTGCAGATTTGCTCATCTGCCATGCTTATATTTTTATAATCCGTAAGTTCGGATACATGAATGGTAAGAAAAACCACAACAACCATGGAAAAACAAACGCCCTTCACATATTGGGTAAAATTGTTTCTGCACATTAAATCAGCCAGAGCCTCAATGATAAGACCTAAACCGATAAATGACGGAAAAGCATTTCTATGGCTTATCCATGTCTCCTGTAAAATAAAATAAGGTGCATATGGAACCCAAAATAAAACAAAGCCCAATACCACTTTAGTAAAAATATTCTTTAAGCTTGAAGCCTGTTTGTCCGTAAAAACCAAAACACCCGTTAAAAATCCGCATACAAGAATTAATGACATGTAAAGATAGGAATGGTTTGTCCATAGTATTTCCACACCTCTTGCAAATCCCCGTGAATACAATGGCAAATGCGCTTGTCCCCACAGGACTGCAATCTGGTCCAATACAAGCCTGGCATGCTCATAAAGATTTTGTCCCGGTTGAATCATGGAACCTCTGTCCGCAAATCTTCCTGTTTTTCCGAAATACATGTAATAAAGCACAATAAGACCTAAATTTACTGCCGGTATCATTGCAATCCACTTATTTTTAATAAAACGCCAATTTGCTGCAATAATCAACAATGTACAAAAGCCACCCAATACAATAATCTGTTCATAAAATCCCAGGGATACTGCATTGAATACGGTAAATAACGCCAATAAGGCCTTTTGATGACCTGTTTTTTTATGGATATAGATTGATAATAAATACAATGACATACTCATAAAAAACAAGCCTACAACCAGTCTGGAAGAAGCAGAAATCCAATAGGTTGCTTCACTGCCAAGCGGCAATAGTCCGAAAATAATCAAAAAAGGCAGGCTCACAGGAAGCCTGTTGTATTCAAATACCTGATAAAGCAGCCACCCGCTTATGATTAGCAGAACGGTTATAATAAAATAGGCGACACCCATGTTTCCCCAGAATTTTCCCCATACATACGGATCGGCCAATCCTGCAAGAGGACGGGCAGCACATGTACCTATTCTCACTATCACATCCCTGAAAATATTTTCATATAGCGGATAAACACCGTATTGAATCCAGTCATCAATAACCGGATAATACCGATATCCGTAATATCCGCTTTTTAAAAGCATCATAAAAAGGAAAAGGCAACATATCATAACAGAGCTGTTTTTCCTATTTACTTTTTTCACTTCCATCCCTCATTTTAAATCCCGGAATTGTAATACTCTTCATAGTATTTGTAAATTCTTTAACTCTAAACAATAAAAGGCAAAAGCCGTATACCAAAACACCTATGAATACCTGAACAAGCATCTCTATTAGTCTGCCTGTCTTGCCGGAAAAAATGTCAAAGTGCTGAAGCAATCTTCCCGCTCCATTAACAGCAATACCCATTATCACACATGCTGCCGCCGACTTAAGGGCAACCACAAAAATATCGGAGAGTTGAAATTTTCCGATTTCTCTTCGGATAAGGTAAATAAGTACCGCTCCGCCGGTAAGCATTGCTATGGAATATGCAAGGGCAATCCCCTTTAATCCCATAAATCTTACCAGAATAAAGCTTAAGGTTATATTCACAACCATTATAAGTACACCATTATAGGCCGGAATCTTTGTATTCTTTAATGCATAAAATGCCCTGTCGATAATTTCCTTATAACTGACTCCAATAACCCCTATGGCATAAAGGGAGTAAATCCCCGCTCCCAGCAATACATCACCGGAGTTAAACTCACCATATCCATAAATAATATCAACAATCGGAAAGCTTAATAAAATAAAACCAACGGTAATAGGAAGAAACAGCAATATGCCTGTTTTTAAAACCGTTGACAAGCTTTGCTTAAATTCATCCATATTTTTATTGGCCGCATAGGTAGACAATCTGGGATACATAACCGAAGTAATTGCATAAGTAAGGGTAAAAACAATTTGAATCCCAAGATTCTGCATATTGCTCAACACAATATATTTTTCGCTGTTATAAGACATGGCAATCAATATATTAATCAATACATTAATCTGGTAAGCAAAAACCCCTATAAATACCGGCCCTGTAAGCTTAAAAATCCGCATTATATCAGGATCCTTCAAATCGAATGTCCATGTATATCGAAATCCCACCTTCCTTAAGGAAGGTACTAAAATCAGGGCCTGCATGGCAAAACCCGTAAGACTGGATACCACCAGTCCTTTTGTACCAAAATAGCGTGACAAAAGCAGGAGATAGGTTATGTTAATCAAGCTACTGGGAAGGCTTACCATAGCAGGCATAAAAAAATTGCCTCTTGCCTGAAGTACACCACTAAATATGTAAAACAAGCTTATAAAGATAATCGCGGGCATCATGACTCTTACCGCATAAACCGTAAATTCATAATTATCTTCATTTGAAAAGCCTGCAAGCAGCGGTGAAACAATCAACCCAGCTGCTATTATAATAAGTCCTGTAATCACTGTCAATGAAATGGTGTTATTAATAAAGCGATAAGACCTATTCATATCCTTATTCTCCATAAAATCTATAAACATTGGAATAACAGCCGTTGTCAGGGCTGTTCCAATGATTGTTGTTACGATTTCGGTAACCTTAATAGCAAAGGCATATGCACTTGTCTCGGCAGTTGCACCATAGTATGCGGTAATCATAGACCCGGCAATAAGTGCCAGAGCCCTGGATAGAACATTAATAATCAGAACCATTAAAACAGTCTTTGCAGTCTTTTGTGCTGTCTCCATTTGTTTATACCAACCTTCTTTATATAGATTAAGATAATATCTTAAGTTATTATAATATAATTTTAAATCATCTGTCCATAATATACCGAACAAATATTTATGTATCCTTTTTCGTTTTGAGTCATATAATGGTAATAGAATAATCCTTTATACCATAGGGGTGATCATATGATTATATGGAAATGTCCAAACCCTCACTGCAGCATAAACAACATACTTCATGAAGATAACCGATTGATTATAGAGAATAATGAAACCAGCCGCAAAGTATATGAAGCACAATGCGGGAACTGTCTCAAAAGATATAAATTAATTCTTAATGTAGAGTTAAGAGAACTGAAAATCGAGGGCAACAACATTTAGCCTATGTTTCAACAGTCTGTGAAAATAGACTGTTTTCTGTTGAATGTTGCAGTTAATTAGTATATTAATATTATTTAATTGTATTATTTTTTGTGAGGAATGTAACCATGAATAAGCGACTTGGTTTTATTGCTGTTTTTACGATTTTTTCAGCCATTATATCAAATGATTATATACCCATCCATAATACTCCACAAGAAAATCCGATTTTTAAAACCGAGCAGACTCAATCCATATCTGAACCGGCTCCATCTTCTTCAGACTTTCTAACTGTCGATTTAGTACTCACAAAACCCGACACAGATGAACTACATATCAGCAACCAATTACCGGATGGGCGCACTTTATTGACTAAATTCAAAAAAACCCCCTGGGGAACGTGGAATATTGCCAATTGGTTTTCTTCCGACTCCTATCTGGCCGGTGATTCCGATTGGGAGTATGTTTTCAGAGTTTCAGAATCTCCTGATTCAGGCTATTATTTTTCAGGCGGCGCCCATGGAAGGGAAAGGCTAAACAATCTGAAAATTTTTGACGGTATCAACAATACTCCATCAAATGTCGAAGTTGGAAGCCATTCTATACATAAACTCATTAAAATCATAGAAGAAACATCTCTTACCTTTGACGCAGAAATGACAAAAGAATATGCCAGAGTTCAGCGAATATATCTGATTTCTCCATCCAAAATTACACTGAACACAACCATTACCTTTACAAACAAGGTCTTTATGGGCACCTCATATGTCTGTATGTTTCCTGTTTCAAAGGAATACGGCAGATATATAAAATTCAATGATACCGGTACGGTTATTGCTACTCCTCCTACCGGCAAAACATTGACAAACGGCGGTTTTGAAAACTTTTTAGGCCGTGAAAAAACATTATCTGTAAATCTATGGGGCGATGCAAATCCTAATTATCAATTTAAAATATGGATTGATAATGAAAATATGGTGGATGGGTTTAATAACAGCCTGAAAACCTTCTATTGGGACTGTAATATATTTGGCAATAAGCTTTATTTTTCAAAATATGACAACGACAAACCCAATGTAATAGAGCCGGGAACGGTATGGTATCATGTTCAGGGCTGGGAACTGCATGTTACAAGCTAATATGCCGTTCCTTTTCTATTGCCTTTACATATTCCTTTTTCCTGCGGGAAACCCCGCCCGGATAAACTACTAACGGTATAAAGCTTATAAGATAAGCAAAAATCAACGTACCCGCAACAGTAACAATAAAAAGGAAAACCATGCCTTCAAAGGAATCCCATATATTCTGAAACCCAATGACATATGCGGCTGAAAAGCCGATTCTCATAATCAATACATGGGAAAGATATACAATAAAGGATTGCCGGGAAATCCATGCAAAAAAAGCTTTTTCTGAACTGCCGTTCATCATATAATCGGATATTAAGAACAAGGCAAATCAACTATAAAACGATTACAATTCCCCGCGAAGAAGGGACCTTTTCTTTCCAAATCTTATTCCTTACAAGATACATACCCAAAACATAATAAAAAATCCAACAGGGAAATAATTCATAATAGCAGCCCATAATCTGCCTTGGCATTAAAATTATATTCCATCTGGTTAAGGATGCTGCTGTTTGAACGTCAAACGTTAAAATAAATGAATCAATAAGAATCAACCGTTCATATCCCTTGTGAAATCCAGCTTTTATAAAAGGATAAAGAACATATAACTGTAGCATTATTACCACAAAGTACAAATGATCCAATCCGGACAGAATATTTGCCCAAATTCAATAATGATTCCCTTTCAAAAACAGAATTAATGCTGTGACGACTGTAATACAGGTTATATATTATGGTCCATAAAATATACGGTATCAGTACTTTATTCAGCCTTTTCTTAAGGAAGGGCATATAATTCAACCGGTCTTTATATAAATCGGAATAATATAATAAGAAACCGGAAATTATTTTAAACAACGGTACTGCATATCTCATTGCCTGATTCCATATAAATCCAATATCATTGGTAAGTATAAAAACTGGTAACATGGATAGCAATTACCGAAAGTGCGGATATTGAACGTATAAAATCAAATTGATAAAAACGCTGTTTCATACTGAACACAACTTTTAACAATAGCTTTGTATAACAATTTAATATATACATACAATTAGAAATCAATGCAATAAAATTATTAAAGAAATATCAACCCACATCACCTCCTTCAAATAACCGTATATGTTTTAGCCCTTTGGTCTAAATATTAAGGAAGCTAAAAAAGCAAATATAATAGCTGCCGATATCCCTGCACTGGTTACTTCAAAAATCCCTGTCAATACCCCTATAATTCCGTTTTGCTTTGCTTCTGCCAAAGCACCTTTCAAAAGGGAATTTCCAAAGCTGCTTATGGGAACCGTAGCTCCTGCACCGGCAAATTTAACAAGCAGTTCATACAGACCAAGTCCACCTAAAATTGCGCCTACTGTTACAAGAGTACACGTCATATGAGCAGGCGTAAATCTAAAAACATCCATCAAAATTTGTCCTACTACGCAAATACTTCCTCCAATAATAAAAGCCCAAACAATTTTCATTATCATATTGGCTCACCTTCTTTCTATATTTCTATGGAAACCGCATGTGCTATACACGGTATACTTTCTTTTTGCTGATAAGAAAGCGGTGACATTAACGCTCCGGTTGCCACTACAAGGATTCTTTTTAACTCGCCCTTTCGCATCCTGTTAAGCAGATGTCCATAAGTTACCGTCGCTACACAACCACAGCCGCTTCCCCCAGCCATGACCGGTTGGTCGTCTTTGTAAATTAGTATCCCGCAATCCGTCATGATTTTATCAGGTATCTTCAGCCCATGCTGCGTCAGCAGCTCCGTCGCAATCCGGTGCCCTACCTTTCCCAAATCACCTGTAACAATAAGGTCATAGTATTGGGGTTCAATATTCATTTCTTTGAAATGCGTCTCAATAGTATCTACTGCTGCAGGCGCCATTGCAGCCCCCATATTAAAAGGGTCCGACAATCCCATATCAACCACTCTTCCAATGGTGGCTGATGTTACTCTGGGGCCGTTTCCTTCTTTCATAAGCACCGCCGCTCCTGCTCCTGTTACGATCCACTGAGCAGTAGGAGGCTTTTGACCGCCATATTCCGTAGGATATCTGAACTGCTTTTCGGCTGCACCGTTATGACTGGAAGTTGAGGCCACTACCTTGTCCCCAAAACCTGCATCAACAATTAATGAAGCCAAAGCAAGCCCCTCCATTGCGCTGGAACATGCACCAAACAATCCTAAATAAGGAGCTCCTATGGTACGAGCCGCAAAGCTGCTGGATATAATCTGATTAATAAGGTCACCGCTTAAAAGAAATTGTATGTCTTCTTTTTTTAGCCCTGCCTTCGCTACAGCCGTTTCTATCGCCTGTTCCAGTAATCTTTTTTCTGCTTTTTCAAAGCTGTCCTGCCCCAGCCAGATATCATCATGTAAAATATCAAAATCATTGGCAAGATTTCCTTTTGCTTCAAAAGGACCGCCTACGGCTGCCGAACCGGCAATAACAGGCCTTGACTCAAAAATCCAGCTTTGTTGCCCCTTTTGCATTTAAATCCCTCCCAACGCTTGAATGGTCAATTTTACAATAGCAACTACAAAAGCAGAAAAAACACCGTACACAATTACGGGACCGGATATTTTAAACATATTGCCGCCTACACCCAGTACATAACCTTCACTTCTGTGTTCAATAGCAGCAGAGGCCATGGTATTGGCAAATCCCGTCACCGGTACGGCAGTTCCTGCTCCTGCCCATTGCCCTATATGGTCATAAACCCCTAATCCTGTTAACAGGATGGAAATAATAATAAGTACGGCAGATGTTGGGTTGCCTGCGGTTTCCTCGGTAAAATTAAAATATTTAATAAATATGGCTTGTAATATCTGCCCGATGGCACAAATACAACCACCCACCAGAAACGCCTTTATACAATTTTTCAGAACAGGTCTTTTAGGTTCTATTTTTTTTGCAAATTCCTGATACTTCTGCTGCTCCGGTGTAAAATTTTTCTTACCGGCCATTCCATCACCTCCTCCTTCATCTCTGACAACAACACTGGTTATTCAATCTTCTAACAACTATTTTTGCATAGATTTTATTTTTCATTCATTGGTTTTAATTTAAACCATTCTTGAAATAATAATATAATGAAGTATTCATAGAATAGAAAGGAAGCTGCCTGTGCCAATCATTTGGGTTGTAATTATCCGATCTTTTATATCCTTCTTTGTTTTGTTGATATTTGTCAGGCTCATGGGAAAACAACAAATGGCGGAACTTACCTTTTTTGATTATGTAGTAGGGATAACCATTGGTTCCATAGCTTCTACTCTTTCGGTTCAGGTGAACCAGAATACAACTGCCACCTTGGCCGGTATGGCGGTATGGACATTTACACCGATTCTTTTAGCCTATTTGAGCCTTCACAGCACCTGGATCAGAAAGGTTGTAGAAGGAGAAGCCACTGTAGTGATAGAAAATGGGAAAATACTGGAAAACAATTTAAAAAAGATAAGACTTACTGTTGACGATTTAATATCCGAGTTAAGAACAAAAGAGGTATTTGATATCACCGACGTTGAATTTGCATTATGGGAAAGCAATGGAAAGCTAAGTATTCGGAAAAAAGCACAGAAAGAGCCTTTAACTCCTGAAGACCTTAATATTCCCGCACAATACGAAGGTTTGCCCACTAATTTAATAAAAGATGGTGTACTGATAAACTCTGCATTGAACTCGCTGAATCTAAGCAAAGCATGGCTACAGCATCAACTTAGTAAACAGAATATAACAAGCTTTGACAATGTTTTTTTGGCACAGTTGGACACACAGGGAAATCTTTATGTGGATTTGAAAGATGATAAACAATTCTATATTATTAAGACTAATGAATCATAAAGAAAGAGGGATTTGAAATGAAAAAGAATATATTTGCTGCTGTCTTAATGTCATTATTCATACTTATATGTTCATGTGCGCCACTCAGGAAACCCCTGGACAAGCGCAGTGGCTTCTCAGAAAGTCTTGCGGCAATGGAAAGCTATATCCGAAAATCTGACTGGAATAATGCTCGGGCTGGCCTTGCCGATGTTCAAAAAAGCTGGCATGAAATAAAGCCGTTTTTACAAATTGATATTGACCATGATTATGTAAATGATATCGAAAGCAATATAGAAAAGCTGAAAGCCTACCTGGAAAGTGGTGAAAAGGCAGACTCTCTTGCTTCCGTTTTACTGATTAAAAAATCGTGGGAAGAAATTGATCAAATGTAATATTATGCATTGATGCTTTTATTATAAGGCTTTTCTATCTGTTTGAATCGAATAATATATTTCGAAATGATATTTATCTTGCCTTTTTGCTGAAAATAACCAAGTACTGCAAATACCAGTGCCCCTAAGGTATCTAATATAATATCCGTCATTGTATCATCAAGGCTTCCCCGCTGCATAATAAATCCAAAAAGCTTATCCATGGTAAATTCGTAAATTTCCCATATGGCACCCATTGCAACTGCAAAGCAAAAAGAAAAAACAGCAACAAAAACAGGACTTAATTGAATATTCATTTTACTGTTGCTGTTCAGGTAGCTAACGATTAAGAATCCAATATTCCCCAAAATAAGCCCGGAAAAACTGTGGAGCATTTTATCCCACCACCAGAACCTAAAGTAAAACTGTTGCAGTTCCCCGAGAAAAAGGGCGGCATATATAAATACTACCAGAACAATTTCAAATTCACTTGGTATGTCCAGTTTAAATCTTCTTTCCACGATGGACGGTATAAACATTACCAGCAAGATCAACATTGACAATCCCAGGGAAGCCCAGCTTTTGTCAATTACTGCTAAAATGCCGGCTATCAATACGGATAGTCTCATTAACACAAAAATCCACAGCTTTGTCTTATCAATTCTCCTCATCGATATTCCCCCTTCCAACCAGGCAAAACAAAAACACTTTGCACAATTTAACCTTTAAACCTATAGCCGGACCCATATATGGTTTCAATATATATGGGATTAGACGGATCCCTTTCAATCTTCTCCCTTATTTTTCTGATGTGTACAGTAACTGTTGTAATATCTCCGACCGGATCATAGCCCCAAATTTTTTCAAAAATTTCTTCCTTGCTGAATACTCTGTCCGGATTTTGAACCAACAGACATAACAAATCAAATTCCTTAGTCGTAAACGCTACCTCCTGCTGATTTACATAAACTCGTCTTGACATTTTGTCTATTGTTAACCCGCCAACTTCTATTAGTCCTGCTTTTCTTTCGGTACTTGAAGTAAGCCTTTCAAACCGTGCCAGATGAGCTTTTACTCTTGCCACCAACTCACTTGGACTAAAAGGCTTGGTAATATAATCATCTGCCCCGAGACCTAACGCACGAATCTTATCAATATCCTCCTTCTTGGCAGATACGATTAGTATTGGGGTTATTTTTTTACTGCGTATTTGCCTGCATATTTCAAAGCCATCCTTTTCAGGAAGCATAATATCCAAAATGATTAAATCATAGTTGTCCGAAAGAGCTTTTTCCAGCCCCTTATCCCCGCTAACTTCAATATCCACCGAAAACTGGTTGATTTCGAGATAATCTCTTTGCAGCTCAGCAATACTGATATCATCTTCAATAATCAATATCCGTTTCATATCATTCATCCCTTGTGAATTTTTTTAAGCGTAAAATAAATACTTGTTCCTACATCAACTTCGCTTTCTGCCCAAACCATACCGCCATGTTCTTCAATAATTTTTTTTACTATAGCCAAACCCAATCCGCTCCCGCCGGTATTGGCATTTCTGGACAGATCCGCTCTATAGAATCGATCAAATATGTATGCTAATGCATTGCTTGATATCCCCTTTCCGTTATCGCTTATTTCAATCAATACATCATCGATTCTGTCCTTTATCCTTACCTGAATAACCAGAGGTTTATCCCCCTTATATTTCATGCAGTTTTCAATAATATTGCTGAAAACTCTGCGAAGATTGCTTATATCACCCCGTACAAATATTTTCTTATCCGGATATTGCAAATGAATTACTGCAGATTGTTTTTCCACTTCATATCGCATTTCTTCAACAATATCCTTGATATATTCCACGATATTAATGTCATGAAAATCAAATGGGTATTTATTTAAATCCAGTTTTGAAAAAAGGAACAATTCATCAATGAGCACATCCATTTCTGAAGCTTTCCTATAGATGGTATTAATATACTTCTCCATTTTTTCCGGTGTATCCGCTATTCCGTCTCGAATTCCTTCCACATACCCTTTTATGGAGGTAATAGGTGTCTTTAAGTCATGGGATATATTAGAAATCAGTATCTTGCGATTTTCCTCATATTGATGCTGAAGCTGCATAGACTCCTTCAAACGCTTTCTCATTTCTTCAAAGGACTCAATCACTTCTCCGAATTCGTCTTTAAAAGTATGCTCAATGCTATCATCCAGGTTTCCTTCTTTAATGGAATTTGCAGCAGCTTCCAGCTTTCTCAGTGGTATAATAATGCTTCTGTATACCAAAATCGAAATAATACCATTTGTTATTATTAATATTATAATAGACAAAATAATAAAACCATTTTTTAATGCCGTAATACTGCTTCTTATTTTGCCAATATCAATCGCTAAAAAAATACTTCCTTCACTGCCGTCCGAGAAGTAGAAATCATACAATCGCATAATAATAAAATGGTTTTGTTTATCAATAATATCCGTATCGCCTGTAGGCTGAGCTTTAAACGGCATAAGATTTAACTCTATACCGGCTTTACTGACAAGCTCAGGTAGATATACCATCTGCTGATTTTTTCTTACGATAATCCCTGCATTATCAATTCCTATTTCTTTTTCCAATTGTCCTATAAAATTACTGTCACTAAATTTGTCGGGATTTTCCAGTATTTCGCGATTAATAATTGCGGATATTCTTTGACTAAAACGCAATACCTCCTCAGCCGGATTCATTTCCCTGGAAATCAGGAAACTGTCCCGATACCCGATAGCCTGAGTTAAAAGCAATCCTACACACATGATTAGAATAAAAGGAATGATTAACATCAAAATATAGGATAATCTCAACCGCCACTTAATAGACATATATCCAGCCCCTTCAATCACTGTCTCAACTTATGTTTTCTTAATAAACTCCGTTTTGCATCTTGTACAAGTTATGATAATTTTCCCTTTTCCCTTCGGTACCCTGAGAGTTGCCTTACAGTTCGGGCATTTGAAATATTTATGGGTTTTTGAATTCATGATACGTTTTTGTGTTTTCTTAAGCCATGAATAAACGGGGCTCATAAGCATGGCAAACTTATAATTTTCCATTCTGCGTCTGTTAATATCCCTTGACAACATCCTATAGACACATAAACCTAACGGGATATAGCTTATTAAACTAATAACAGGCATTCTTAACAAATTGCCGGCTAATGTAATTATAATTGAAAGTATCAGTAATGCCATAGAAAGCTGATCGCTTCCATATCGTCCTATCATAAATCTTCTCAAACGGTTCATTCGATCGCTCCTTCTAATAACTATAAAAATACAAAGAATGAAAAAGTCGTTAAAAATAAAAGGAGTATGGCACAAAATATAAAACAAATGGTAATAATTGCATTAGATTAAGCCGTTTTGCATGGATACGGTTCAGCATCGATCATCAAGCAGACTTGCTTTATATTTTGCGCAACACTCCCGGAATCATTGAAAGCAAATATAAGAAACTCTATCTTCTTCCCTTCACCATAGAAAGTGCTTCTTTCGCAGCCGCAATTACTTCTTTCTTGCTTTCAGGAGTATTGGACAAAATCCATTGTAATTGTGCTGTTTCATGGTCCTTTCCTGTAACGCCCATAGACTTAATGGCTGCAATCTGTACTCTTTCATCAACATCACGAATTAATACAGAAAGGATATTATTAACCTCATCATCCTTTGATTTTTCACATTGACGGGCCAGCAAAAGTCTTGTTTCAACATCTGCATTTAAATACTTCTTGCTAATTTTATCCCATTGTCCTTTTAATATGAATTTTTCAATTTTTTTCTCTTTGCTACCAAACATTTTTCGACACTTCCTCTTTTTTTCTTTCATTATATCAGCCAAATATAAATTCTACTTTAACTTAAGATTAAAATTTTCTTAAAAGTAGTAAGGAAGTGTTTATCGAATCCTCCACTTGCCTTCAATATAAATAAATTCTTTTTCTAACATTGCCAATATTTTTGTAGGCGGATAAATATAACCTCTATAAATACTGCTCTGAAACAACTTATTCATAACGTCATAGGTTTGAAGGCTGTTATGCTCCAAAATGGTTTTAATATCATGTATAAGCTGATTTATGTCCATATTCATTTCTATACTGCTGCCTTGCGTTTCACAACCTTTCCTGCAGGTAATAACAAAATCTGTCTTTAATGCATTCTGTCTGTTATCCTGTACTACAGAAGTCGCTGAATACTCAAGCGGATAAATATCAACCACATGAAATCCGCTTTTTACACACATATTAAGCAACGCAAACCATGTTTCATCATCCAGACTGTTAAAGGCAAGTGAAAAATACTTGTCAGGCTTTAATACCCTTTTTATCTCAAGCAGTGATAAATTCATCATTTCCGTATAATTATGGACATCTTTATTTCTGTCTTTCGCTTCCGAAACGATAATTTCTTTTTCCCAATCACACTCCTTATCCAACCCTAACCATGCATTCCATAACAAGCTCATTTCCATATACAAAATCCTGTTTCCATGAGGCGGATCTATAAAAACATAATCAATGGAGTCATCCGGTATATCAATACTTACGGCAGACCCCTTTGAAATCATGACCCCGTTTTCACTATGCTTTAGTTCCTCGAAACTTCTGCAAAAACATATATCCTTTTCAAACATCTTGTTTATTTCTTTTTTTCCGTTAAGAATCTTTTTAAATCTGTTTTCAAAGCAATTCCATACATTAATCTCAAAATGCTCTTCAGGAACCCAATATCCTACCACCCAGCTTCCTACCTCTGCACGACCTCTATTTTTGTTCTTTATGCCAATATTTTTATTCCTTCTTCTTATTACAAACACCAAATTGCTTGCCTGCGATACAGCTCCTGTAAAAGTAATTTCCAGGGCCTCTTTAATTGCAGGATTCTCTACCTTTTTTATTCGGTCAAAAATATATGATAATCCGGATAAAGCCCGGTTTGTAAATAAATCCGATATTCTCTGTCTTGATTTCACATTGATACGGCTGTTTTCAAACATTTCGGTGTCAGGAAACCATAAAGGCTTAATTATCGGATTCTCTGCCTGCAATTTATCAGCCATATTACCTTCCCTTATGGTTTTATTTATTTTACAATGGTCACATTGATACCAGACTTCAACAGGCAACGCCTTTTCCCAAATAATATGAGTTTCATAGGCGATATTTCCGCATTTGCCGCATTTCGTTTCATACATAGCATTAATCAGGGGCTTAAGCTCCTCCTTTATTTTTCTGAATTCCTCTTTAAGAAGCTCAATATCTATTTTTGTCATAGAAGCACGTGCCAGTTTTACCGCCATTGGATTCAAATCGATTCCTACTGCCTTTCTGTTCAGCTTTACGGCTTCAATTAAAGTAATCCCGGAACCGCAGAATGAATCCAGTACCGTATCTCCTGCTTCAGAATACTTTTTAATAAATTCCGATATTACATTAAACGGCTTTTTCCCCCAATATTTATGCATCGCATAAATACCTCTGTATGATTTTGCAGGCTCAATTATTTCCATTTTTTACCTCATCCTGAACCTTTATTGCTTTTTTCATAAATACTCATGTACTAATATAACATAGTATTTCTAAATCTTAAAGCAATTTCTATTTATTTTTAATTATAGTAATTCCTCCTCATACCGTAATATATTATCTGAAATATGAAATATTCAAAAAAAACGGAACAATCAAGACATTCCCTGCAAAATCAACGTAAATAAGCAGGTATCGTCTTGTTCATTCCGCCAGTCAACATCATTCTATCCATTTGCTACCAATTTTTTGCTTCTTGCTTTTTTCACCTGATATAAAAAGACTACTGCTATCGAACCTATTCCAAGAATATCGGTTATTAAGCTTGGCTCTATCAACAACAACCCCCCAATTAACAGGAAAAATCTTTCCAGTTTGTTCGCATGGGCTATAAAATATCCTTCCATAGCAGCTCCCACACCAACCATTCCAATTAAAGACGTAATTGTTATCTGTATAATCTGCAGTGGAGTAGTATCAATCAACAACAGCGCAGGATTATATGCAAAAATATATGGTATTAAAAATGCGGCAATTGCCAGCTTGGTTGCCTGTATTCCCGTCTTTAAAGGATTGCTCTTTGCTATGGCTGAACCTGCATAGGCAGCAAGAGCTACCGGAGGAGTAATATCTGCAACAATACCGAAATAAAATGCAAACATATGGGCTGCCAAAGCAGGAACTCCTAACTGCATAACTGCAGGTGCAGTTATGGTAGAAGTAATAATATAGTTTGCCGTAGTAGGAGCACCCATACCAAGCACCAGGGATGCGACCATGGTAAAGAATAGGGTAAGAAGCTTTATTCCCCCGGAAAGTCCCAAAAGACCGGTAGCCATCTTCAAACCTAATCCGGTAAGAGTTACTACACCGATAATGATTCCGGCTGCAGCACAGGCAATGGCAACACCAATTATATTTCTCGCTCCCATTTCAAGCGCATCGATAAAATCTCTGAAGGACATTCTGGTGCATTTTTTAATCATACTTGCTACGATCGAAAATATAATACCGTAAAGAGCAGCTCTCATAGGAGTGGAGCCTTCTACCAGAAAATAAATAATAGCAACAAGCGGTATAAATAAATGGCCCCGTTCTTTTAATACAACCCAGAAGTTAGGAATCTGGTCTTTACTAAGTCCTTTCATGCCCATCTTTTTTGCTTCAAAATGAACCATAATCCAGATCCCGGTAAAATACAACAATGCAGGAATAACCGCAGCTTTAGCAACATCCAAATAAGGAATTCCCAAGGATTCTGCCATTAAAAAGGCCGCTGCCCCCATAATAGGTGGCATAATCTGACCTCCGGTAGAAGCAGCTGCTTCTACTGCCGCGGCAAACTCAGGTTTGTATCCTAAACTTTTCATCATAGGAATGGTAAAGCTTCCGGAACCAACGGTATTGGAAACGGAGCTGCCTGATACCGTACCTTCCAGTGCGCTGGTCAATACCGCAACTTTTGCAGGTCCTCCTGCGGCAAATCCTGCAACGGCATTGGCTAAATCAATGAAAAACTTTCCAATTCCTGTCTTCTCGAGAAATGCTCCAAATAAAATAAATAAAAAGATAAAAGTGGAAGATACTCCAATAGGAGTGCCAATAATTCCTTCGGTTGTATAAAACAAATGCGAAACAATTCTGTTCAGTGAATACCCTCTATGATTCAAAAAGCCCGGCATATAAGGTCCTAAATAGGCATAAGCAATAAACAAACCTGCAATTACGGTAATAGGTATCCCGACAATTCTGCGGCATGCCTCAAGAACCAAAAGAATACCCAGTATACCCACAAATATATCTACAGCAGTATAATTCCCTGCTCTTGAAATCAAAGCTTCATAATTAAAAGAAATGTAGCCGGTTGTTGCAAACCCCATGATACCCAATACGATATCCATCCAATGCATTTTATCCCTGGGCATGGATTTGGTTGCCGGATAAAGCAAATATCCCAATAAAAGTACAAATCCCAGATGCGTGGCACGAAGTATTCTTTCCGGAATTACACCGGATAAAGAAGCATAAAGCTGAAACAGCGAAAAAATAATTGCTATTACGGATATTATAAAGCCAGGAGTCCCTGCCAACCTTCTGAAAGCAGACTCTTTGTCATATTTTGCCATAATCTCTTCAATTTCTTTTGCATCCACTGTTTCATGAATGTTTTCCAATGGTTCCTTTGATTTTGACATTCAACCCCTCCTCTTTGAGTTCAATTATTATTTATAATAATTATTTATTTTTATCAAGTTGAAGTAAAGTACCAACCGATACCCTTCGCACCTCAAACCGGACTGTATTTTGCGGCCGAGTCAATTGATTCAAATGGATGCTCCGGCCGTGCATGGAAAATACATGATCTGCTGTGGTTCCTACAAATAAAAGGTATTGATCAATATGCCTGTTAATATTATCAATTTCAATTCTGTCTTCATACGTATTCAGAACTTGTTGCTCTTCCAGCTCAAAGGGTACACCGGCACCAAATGAACGAAAAACTGTTTTTCTTAACATAATACTATAATCCGGTTGAATTTCAAATATATCGTCAACAGGACTTTTATTTACTGAATGTATATACGTTATGGTAAAAGTATCTCCATACCTAACATTTTCTGCGTATAAAATCCTGCCGGTTTTTTCTTCAACAATAACAAGCCTTTGCGCAAAAGGAACATATAATAAACTTACTATAAAGACTGCGAATGCAATAAAAATTATCATCCCATAATGAAGCCGGGTAAACCATTGTCTGCCCGGCGATGTATCATATAAAACAGATTGATTTCTCCTAAAAAAAGTCATTAATCTTTTAAAACACCTTTTTCTTTATAATACTTTTCTGCCCCCGGATGGAACGGTACAGATACACCTTCCACAGCCTCATTGATATTAAGCTCCTTGCCTTTTGCATGAGCTGCTGCCAATTCTTCCTGATTTTCAAACAGCGCCTTAGTAAGATTATATACCACCTCATCGTCTAAGTCTTTCTTTGCAATCAAGGTAGCTTTAACGGCAACAGTTGTGGCATCCTCGGTCATACCATTATAAGTATCCTTGCTGATTGTATACTTCGTATAATATGGATGCTTATCTATCAGCTTTTCTGTTGTAGCATCATCAATTGAAATAATTCTTACTTCGGATAATGCCGTAATTTCCTGAATAGCTGAATTCGGCACTCCTGCTGTTACAAAGAAACCATCCAACTGCTTATCCTTATACGCATTTGCGGATTCCTTGAAGGAAAGCCTGCTTACTTTAATATCATCAAAGGTCAAGCCATAAGCCTCCAGGATTTGCTTTGCATTGGCTTCCACACCGCTTCCTGCATCGCCAACAGAAATTCTTTTGCCTTTCATATCTGCAACGGAATTAATCCCGCTTTCCGGAGATACTACGATTTGAATTACTTCCGGATACAAAGTTGCTATGGTTCTGAATCCTTCAATTACTTCTTTCTGGCCGTCAACATTAAAAAGTTCTTCTCCGTTATATGCATAATCCATTACATCATTTTGGACAATTGCTAATTCGGCTTCTCCTTTTCCGATAAGTCTTAAATTTTCAGAAGATGCTCCTGTTGACTGTGCAGTAACATTCATATTTTCAATCTTTGTGTTAAAGATTTGTGCAAGTGCACCACCAAACGGATAATATGTACCTGATGTACCTCCTGTGGCCATAATCAAGTTAACTTTGGCCGCGCCACACCCCGATAATGCCATTGATAACCCAACAACCATACATAAAATGAATACTACAGATTTTTTCAAAAAAACCCCTCCATCTTAAAATATTTTGTCTTCCTAAAGCATATACAAAATTATATGCGAAAATAACCAATAAAGCAATAACTTTTATAAACTTATGTATTTGTTATCTCTTTATCTGTGCTTCCACCAGACTTTTTGCACCGAATTTTTCTCTTAAACGAGGTTTTTCAATTTTGCCGGTAGGGTTACGCGGAACCTTATCGAAAATAATTTTGCGGGGACGTTTGTAACGCGGAAGTGAAAGGCAAAAGGTCTCTATATCCTTCTCCGTACAATGATATCCGGGTTTCAATTCGATAATAGCAGCCGCTATCTCCCCAAGACGTTTGTCAGGCAACCCGATAACTGCTGCATCCTTTATGGCATCATGGGAACGAAGAAAATCTTCAATCTGTACAGGATATATATTTTCCCCGCCGCTGATAATCACATCCTTTTTTCGGTCAACCAAATAAATAAAGCCGTCTTCATCCATTCTTGCCATATCTCCTGTGTATAACCAGCCATCCTTAAGAACTTCTGCCGTCGCCTTGGGATCGTTATAATAACATTTCATCACTCCCGGACCTTTCACTATCAGTTCCCCCACCTGGCCTTGTTTCACAGGTTTCCCGTTTTCATCCACAATATTCACTTCCCAATTATAACCGGGTATCCCTATTGCACCGACCTTATGGATATTTTCAACTCCCAGATGAACACAGCCAGGGCCGATAGATTCGCTCAGGCCGTAATTCGTATCATAAAGGTGATTGGGGAAGTACTTCTTCCAGCGATGAATCAGGCTTGGAGGAACCGGTTGGGCACCAATATGCATTAGCCTCCAATGAGAAAGGTCATAGTCTTCCAGCTTTACATCGCCCCTTTCAATGGCATCCAGAATGTCCTGCGCCCAGGGAACCAACAGCCAGACTATGGTTATTTTCTCCTCCGATACGGTCCTGAGTATCCAGTCTGGTTTTATTCCTCGAAGCAAAACGGCTTTACTTCCTGACAGCAAGCTTCCGAACCAATGCATTTTTGCACCGGTATGATAAAGAGGCGGAATACATAAGAAATTATCTTCCCGGGTTTGACCATGGTGCTTCTGTTCTGTATAACATGCGGACACCAGACTCCGATGGGTGTGCAGAATCGCTTTAGGGAATCCGGTAGTACCGGACGAAAAATATATGGCCGCATCATCTTCGTCCGTTATATGAACCTGGGGTGCTTCTGAAGAACAGTTTGCCGTGAGACGGTCATAGCTTTCTGCAAAAGTAGGACGACCTTCGCCGGCATAAAGAATTGTTTTTATTCCGGGTATCTGATCATATATGGTTTCCAGTCTGCCGATGAACTCCGGTCCGAATATTAGCGCAACCGATTCGGATAAATCCAGACAATACTTGATTTCTTCGGCTGAATAACGGAAATTCAGCGGCACCGCAATAGCTCCACTTTTCAAAATTCCAAAATAAATAGGCAGCCATTCCAGGCAATTCATTAGAAGAATAGCAACCTTGTCCCCTTTTTTAATGCCTCTTTTAATTAACAAATTTGCCAGCCGATTTGCCTTTTCATCAAAGACTCGCCATGTCATGTCTCTTCTGTATTCGCCCGCAGGGTTATTTTCAATAAGCTCAAATTCCTTCCAGATAACATTATGGCTTTCCTGAAGATCCAGATTAATCTCCGTAAGGCATATTTCATTCCCATACTTTTTTGCATTATCCTCTAAAAATTTGGTAATTGGCATTTTCCTTTCCTCCCGTTCTACATAAATAAAAAAAATAATAGATTAAAAACCATACTACATAATTTAATAGCCCTGACGGACAATTTTGTATGATTGCAAGCAGCAGTTGCCTCTCAAGCTCGTCAACTTATGTAATTAGTTCTTTTGTTTTCGGCACTACAGGCAATGCTGCCAACTTAAAATTTCCTATTATGGCTATTACTGAATAACGGGCGGACAGAATCGTCCGCCCGCAATTTTAACACACAATTAGTTATATTATAAAATATTTATTCAATTTAATCAATAACTTATCTGTCTGTTTCGCTCTCTGTCGCTTTCATTTTCGGCACCATATGATTTTCATCCGACCAAAGCATGACCTTTACTTTGGCGGCTCCTTTTGCATTATGGGGAATAACCAATAGGGTCTTATTCCTACAAATTGCTGCATCCACCTTTTGAACGCCGATTAGCGAACCATTATCCTTATAATATGCACAATACAAATAGCCCGTATCAAATACATCATTGCTATAGTCGCTCATCAATACCGTCCTGGTATCATTACTGCTTACAATGTCCATCTTAGGGCTGTCTGCCACTGCATATACCCATTGATTATCCTCCGTAATGCATATATGTTTCACTACATACCCTTTATCTGTACCAATCAATAATGAATTCCCGCCGTAGAAAACCATAATGCTTGCATTTCCGTTCTCGTTGGTAGCAACCTTGCCTGTTATGTCGGTACCCCTGTTTTGTATGACCGCACCGTAAATATTGTTTCCATCCCTGTCAGACACATTAACTAATGCTGTTGCAAAAACCCTGTCAACTGCCGCCAATGACATATTGTCCAGACCCATGGAAGCACTTACACCATCTATTCCACCAGGGCCTGTGAAGTTAAGCTTTGAAATTTTCTTGGCATTTGATGTATAGGTAACCGGTTGGGCTGCCAGCATGCCATCCTTTGTGATATACTCATAAAATACGCCGTCTGAATATATCAGCATGTATTGATACCACGTATTGCTTGCAAGACCCTTTGTGGTGGGTGAAAATGATGTAATGGTAGACGTATCATCACCAATTGACAAAGTAATTTCCTGACTGGATTGATAAAAATACATGTCAGCCTTGAAAACATAATCCTGGTTGTTTGACAACACCGGTGCATTGTCAATGACGAAATATGCATTTCTGTTGGATGTATTAAATTTTCCTGCAACTGCTACCAGGTACGTATTTCCGGAAGCTTTTGCTGTTTTAAATCCTGTCGTCCAATCACTGCCTCCGGAACGTGGATTTACATAGTAGGTAACCCCTGTTTTCGACTGGCTTACAACGGTTGTATTTTGAGTAAGAGTAAAGTCTTTATACTCATTTTCATCAAAAGTGATATTGACATAGCTTACATAGTTATCGTCCGGAATGATTACCTGTATGCTCTTTGATGCAGACACATTTCCGCAGCTTGCTTTTAATGTTACAGTTCCGGTATAGCCGGCACTTACAGTAATTACAGCCGCATCATGGTCGGCCAGCAATTTGGTGTTGGCATTACTGCATGACCAGGTGATGTTAGGATGATTTTGCATACGGACACCCTTTTGGTCATAAATCTCCGCCCGCTGTATTGGAAGCTCCGTACCAATCCAACGGTTTCCTTCTGCTGTCTCCTCACCGTATATTTTTATCGAAGTTACTGCCTGCTCATAATCAGCAGTAATAACACTTACATTACATGAAGCACTGTACGCTCCTGCTGTTGCTGTAATAACCGCATTTCCTTCGGCTTTTGCATATATTACACCTCTTTGGTCAACCACAGCAACATCCTCATTGCTGGAAGACCACGTTACCGTCTGGTCTGCATGAACAGGAAACACGGTATGGTTCAATACTTCATAATCCCCAACACGAAGATTGATATCATTCCTGTCTATCTCAACTCCTGTAATATCATAATTTGCTCTATTCATAACTACACTTACGTTTTTTGATTCTTCTCTTGCCGAGACAATCTGTTGAATGGTTTCATACCGATCGGCACTGATTGCTGCGGTATACTTTCCCATAGCAACTTTGATATATGCGATACCGGCCGCATTGGTATATACAGTCTTTTCAGCCATGGTAATTTTTGCGCCTTCTATGGCTTTACCATGAACATCTGTAACTTTAAATTGCACTTCACTTGCAATGTCTGAATCCATCACCAGGTTATCCAGATAAACGTACGCAATCGTAGCATTTTGTCCCCACACCCATTCCTGGCTAAAATTGATTCTGGCAACTCCATTCGTCCCCGGTTTGACAGATAAAACCTCTGCAGTACGAAATACCGAGCCGTCCGAATTATAAACCGTCCTTGTATATTTTCCGTCGGAATAAACCAGTTCATAGGTATACCATTTGTTATTAGCCAATCCAAGACCGGCTTGATTAACTCTTTCTATGGTATTGGTCCCGTCGGTTATTACTATATTGGTTGTTCCTGTTCCTGAAGGGAAACAGATATCCATGGAAAAACGAGCTTCGGACACCTTTTCCAAAACAGGCGGATTATTGACGGATATTGATATATTGTAGCTATCTCCGAAAGATATGCTTGTATTTGCTTTTAAATATGTATTATTATTTGCTTTTACGACCTCAAAGCTGCTCAGTCCGGTAAACTGAACAAATCTCGAATCAGCCTTAATTGCGTTGTACGTTACATACTGATCTGCAAGTGTCTGCTCAGAACTGGTTGACTGCGACAGCATTGCCTTTCCGACATATGAACTATAAAAGTTCTCTTCAAAAGTCACAACTTCGGCATCTTTATCCGTCTTAATCAGCTCATAGCTTACATTATTTGCTTTCGCATATTCATGGGCAGTAGAACCTTCATAACACACAATGGTTATATTCTGATCGAACACCGTACCTGAAAAGGTTAATTCCTCAGAGTAAATATACAGCTTGCTTACATTGGTATTAAGCATTGCAGAGTCTGCAAATCCGGTTACTTGAATACCATCAATTATATCAGGAACAATAACCTCGGTCTGAGATATGTTATCATAACCTGTTATTAAACCCTGTTCATTGATTTTGAATCCGGATACAACAGTGACATCGAATGTCGTTGTTGCTCCCCTGTAATTGACCTGCAATGTTTGTTTTCCTGAAGCATTTTTATTATATCCCGATACTTCACATCCTGAAATCTCTCTGCTTGAACCGTCTCCATACATTACTTCCACAACCAGGCCAGTCAAATCCAATTCCTCTCCCACATAATATGTGGTCTTATCGGGCAATGATGCAATCCTGATTCCCTGCATTCTGCCTTTAAATATTTCCTCATCCAGATAAAAACCAATATGCGGAGGTTGATTATATGCCGTTTGCTCCGCAGCAACACCGGAACGATATACACTGTCATGCATCAGAGTTTTTATTTTAAATTCCGTATAAATGTTGGTAGTAAACACTCTTAATTTTTTGCCATCCGTCGTAGGGTATACTACTTCTTCCCTCCAGTCGCCAAATAAATCTGCCTGCAAAGCCGGATTGGCTTTTGTTCCGTTTATTTGCGTGCAACCGGTGGCGCTGAATATGGGTGACATCCTGTTTCCATCCCAGGAAGTAATAGTCGTACCGTCCAGCAGCTCATCATACAAATCACCATCCCAGAAAATACGGAAGTTTGAAGATAAGCCGTTTATCGTAATCGGTTCAAAAACACCATTTCCCATTGCTTTATATGTACCGGCGCCCCAGAACTGATAGTATCCGCCTGCGCCAACATTAGCCATTACCCCTCGTCCCGTATCTTTTGTATTACCTACATGCTTCAATTCCTCGCCTGTTGCCGCATCATATACGGTCATACCAAAATCAAGCACTTTACCATGGGATACTATACTGCCGTCAGTAGCGCCATCCTCATGTACACTAAAATATTCATATCCCTCATGGGTAGGGTCATAATCTCCAATATGCAGCGCATCGCCATGCTCACGCCATGAACACCATTTTACCACCAGTTTATTCTCCTCATTTACTTCAAGACATAATGCACCGCTTATCACTTCATCTTTGCCGTCGCCATCAACATCCGCAACAGTTATATTATGATTCCCTTGTCCGATATAATTTTCATTTCCATTTGAATACCCTGGCTGGGTATTTAATGTGTCAAACAGATATTCAACATTCAATCTTTCACCGTCAAAACTGATACCTGCTATTCCTGTTCGCCCACTATAGCCTTGCTGCGGAAAATAATAGCCTCTCCAGTAAACCGCATAGGGCTTTTGGCCGTCAAGCCATGCAACATCGGCAAGATATCGTTCGGAACGGTTACCGTAGTTATCTCCCCATGTTGTAGTAGATACACGCTGTGTAGGGTAATTGATGGTATCCAACGCCTCACCTGTTTCACCGTCAAATATAGTAAAGTATTCAGGGCCATTAAATACATATCCGCCATCAGTAATATAGACAGCCGTATTATCAGCCGATTTAATGGAACTGTCACTGCTTGCAGCAGTTACATAATTACCCTTGCCGTCTTTGGAACCCGGAGCGGTTTTGCAGGTTACCTCCGCTTTTCCATCCAAGTCAAAATCATATACCAAAAATTGGGTGTAATGTGCTCCTGATCGGATATTCCGTCCCAAATCGATACGCCAAAGCCTTGTTCCGTCAAGCTTGTATGCATCCAATAGCACATTTCCGGTATAACCTCCGTTAGAATTATCCTGGGGATTGCAGTCCCATTTGACGACAAGTTCATATTCTCCGTCGCCGTCCAGATCACCGCATGAGGTGTCACCCGGAAAATAACTATATGTGTTTCCGTCTTCTGTAGTGAAATTAGCAGGTACCGAGAGCGGAATGTCAAAATAATTACTGTTGCTGGAAAACGCGGATACCTGCTTGCTTTTTTCCCCTTCAACACCATCAACTACAGGAGCAACCGAATATTTGGAAGAAGCTGTTCCTGACGTATCAATGAAGTTGGTTGTGGACTGTTCGGTAGCAATTAATGTATTATCACGATATATATTGAAAGCAACGTTTTTCGTTGCCGTGCCAAAGCGCATGTCCTCATCGCTCATAAGCCTCCAGCTTAAATAAATACCGTCATTCGTCTTCATTGCAACCAAACCTCTGTCAAGACGCTCCATTTGTCGCACCTGTTGTACTTCAGCATGAACAACTGACATATCTGTAACCACACTATTCCCTGCAAGTATAGCAGCAGATAAAAAGATTGCTAAGCTTCTTTTTACATTCATTTTATTTACCCCCTTTGTTTTAGCGTAGTGTAAACTAAATTACACTCTTTATATTTTGAAATATGCTATTTATCAAGGGTTTCAAGTTTTTTTAATAAAAAAACAATGACACCCCTTTTTTATGGTATAATTGAGTTTGCCAA